>ENA-UOOK01002033-UOOK01002033.1-fermentation-metagenome-genome-assembly--contig:-NODE-2033-length-25572-cov-6.501666_pt1 | contig 25572 bp, 47 predicted proteins | sample MGYA00245777_ERZ724023 | MGnify/ENA primary metagenome ERZ724023 (study PRJEB28704, sample SAMN03018312) | fermentation metagenome | biome: anthropogenic terrestrial biome; feature: soil; material... | reverse complement strand
CGGCTTTGATGCCCGAACCGGCTTTGATGCCCGAACCGGCTTTGATGCCCGAACCAGAGATCAGCCATTTAGCGATTTTAATTGCGCCTTTAACAATGATCGACCCTGCCCAAACGATACTGGTTTCGCATGTCAATTCTTCGATTTCCAAAACGGTATCAACGGGGCCGGTCTTTTGTAACAACCATTGCGCCCAATCGATACGATCTTCAAGCGCCAATTTGTCCAAGACCGCCTGATATTCCCCGCCATCGGGAAAGTTTTGAAGAAACCATTTTACGCCTTCGTGGCAAGCGCTTTTCTCTTGCAAATACTCCTTGGTAATAAACATGGCGAACCTCCTTAATCGTTGGCTTTAATAGGCATTATTTTAATAGGCATTATCAACGCTACTAACTGATCGTTTAAATCTTTAACCAATACAGTATCAAGCGGACCTTGACCGAAAAAACGATACTCTTCGATAATTTCATCCTTTCCGGTCAATAAATCTAGATAGTTCTTATTGATATAAATTTTTTTGCCCTTGCCGTTCTCAAAAATTCGGGCAAAGCTGGGATTTACTTTGATAAAATACTTTGTAACTTTTAAAGGCTCAACGTCTTTTTTAATTGCAATGTCAATTACTTGTTGAATATCCGGGCCTTTTCTTTGGTCACAATCACGCCCGATCATAACGCTGTCGCCCTCGTTTGGAATAACCGGGAAAACCTTGCGGCTTTCAAAAACCTGGGCAGATTCCGGTTGACGGAAAAGACTACTAAGATCGCTTACCCAAAGTAATCCGTCGCTTGTCCGGGCTATAATAACCCGATCTTCTTTCCAAACTTTCCAAAAGTGTCTTTTAATCGCTAATTCATTCACTTCGCTACCTCCCCTGGAACCTCGAAATACTCCACATACTCCCTGAGTGTTTCCGCTAACACTTCCGGCGCTTCCTCGATGGTTACGCCGAACAAATTCAGAATCCAGATCAAAAAGCGTACTAGCTTGCGTTTGGTTTGCTCAACCATCGTAATCCTCCCTAACTAGCTCTCCGTGTTCATTGAGCCGCAATTTTGCCATCTTAAGGGCGAAGTAAAATCCGTTATCATACCCGAATGTGTAAGCTGTAACGCCGACAAAGATAAAAGCGATAATCCAAATGATTTCCATTCTCATTTCCTCCCTTAAATTTATTCCTCGATTTCGATTATCAATGCTGGAACTGCTATTTTTCTAGCTAAGCCATTGGCTTTATTAAATGCAATCTCTTTTGATTTGTAAGCGGTAATCCGGTTTTTACGCACGTTTATCCATACTTTTTTAGGTTTGTTGGCGTATAAATCCGGGTTTAAATCATTGGGATTTACCCTGCCATCGTGCCTATAATGTCGATATTGACCATTAAGAAACTCTACTACGACTGGCTTTAAATCCCCATTATCATTGATGACCGTCACGACTCCTGCGCCTTGTCTTAAACTCCAAACCGGTTGACCAGCTCTAAACATACTCTTACCTCCTATTGGTTTACTGCTTTGTAACCAGAGAGCCGGGGCCTTCAGTAACCGGCAACAGCCCCTTCGCTCCTCCTTGTATAGCCGGTTTTGCGCGGAGCGTCCTGTATTGGTTCTCGACTCAACCAACACCGACTTTCCTCCCTCCCTGGTTGTCCAGTTTGCGGCCGGACGCTATATCTCAAAGTTAAGTATTAATCTGTTTAATGATGTTTCTCCAATAAGAAGCATCAAATTTATGCTTTTTAATATCACTGAAGGAAATGGGATCTTGTTTATCGTAACTAATACCAACCCTATGAAGTCCATCGTTTTCGAATCGAAATGAGCAAAAGCCGACTTTGTTTTTGTGAATGAAGTTTATAAGGTCCGATAATTTGTTTGTTCTTGGAGATATAACATTTAAGTAACCAAACCAATCGTTTATTTCCACAGACCGCAATCCAAAATCTGCATAATTCAGCTCGTAATCTTTTGGGATTGATTTATAAAACCCGAATTCAAACTCGCCATAATCAATAGGAACACCGCTAATAATTGCAAAATTATCTGAAGCATCAAAGAAGATTTCACGGTAAACATCATCCTCTGAAATATCAAACCATTCGCCGATAATGCGTTTGTCTGCAAAAACTTCATGTATTACCTTTTCGTATTTGCCGGAGTATTGGGGGAAAGTTGCAATCAACCCAATTAATCTAAGTTTGGATTGTGCCATTCCTAAAAGCGTAAAGCAGGCTTTTAATTGTTTGATTCTTTCGATTAAATCAGAGGTTTGTCCAATTTTAATTAATCCAGTGTATTCGTTTTGAATGAAGTAGACGCAGCTTGTCAAAGGTTGGTTATAAACTTTAGAGCAAGCGTAAAGTTCCCCGATTTCCTTTTCAGATAAGTCATTAAAAAGCTGTTTAAGATATTGAACTTTCTCTGCTTTTAAAGACTCGTATAATGTTTCAGCTTCTTTCTTTAATGCTTCGATTTTCATTAATTTTTCCTCCATTATTTGGATTCGGGAACCGGACATTTTTAACACCTCACTTAACTTTCTGGTAAAGATTGCCGAATATTTTAATACCGGGCAGAAATAATACTTGAGGTGATAAATTGATAGGATTAACAGAAAAACAAATTATCGAAAGAGCAAACATTGTTGTTAATACAGGTCCTTTAGCAGAAACCATAATCGCCTGCTGCCAAGGCGGAAATCCTTCTTATGCCAAACAAATGTTAAATGAAACCCTGCAAGATGTTGCCAATAAAATCATTTTTGCTATGGCACATGTGATTGCCGAGAATAACCGATTAATTGAAAGTCAGTCTCGCCAAGGGAAGTAGATTTTTTCATCGGTCATAATGCCAACCAACTTTTCTTTTAACCGATCAACGTCGCCGTCTTTTGCGGTTGCTAATTCTCTGATGGTGTCAACAGCATCAACGGCTTTTAGGCGGTTACTAATTTTCTGAAGCTTGCTCATTTCCATTGCTTTACCGTAAGCAATCGCGGCTTGAATTTGTAAATTCAAAGACGCTTTTTCAATCGGTGGCATTGGACTATTTGCAATTAACTCGCGCATTTTCTCAATGTACATTTAAAAAATCTCCTTTCTCTGCCCGGTAATATTGACTAATGGGATTTGGTTCATTGGGAAACCTTCTAAACTTCTGTCTGAATTTACCGAAAATATAACTATCAAATCAAAGGAGTGATATTTTTGGAAAATAAGAAAACTGAATGCCCATTTAAAGTTAATCGTGGTTTTCCTAATTGTGATAAAAACTGTGAATTAAATATTGATGGTCATTGCTCGTTTAGATTAATCGCCGAAAAAATAATCAATCTTGCACCCGCTCAGAAGTGAGCTTATAGTTTTGCAATTCAATCTGAACATTTCTGAGGATTTCTCTTGCCTCGAAAAAGGTGACCTTACTATCAATAATCGTTTTTACAACCTTTTCAGTAGTTTGGTTTAATTCGTTTTCTTTCATTTGCAATCTCCTTCTGGGCCTTATGGCCTTTTTTTAATTTGAACCTTGGTTGGCTTCCTTAGTAGGTTTGGGTAGGATTTCGGCTAATGATACCGGTCGTAAATTTTTTGGCTTACTGAGCAATATATCTTGATGCTCGTTCCGCATAATCTTTCAAGGCTAATAAAGTTACGACTCTCATTCCTATAATTGCATCCCATTCTTTTTCCGGATACTCCGACATGTTTTCAAATTTCTTCCGTTTCTTACCGGCGGGGTCTTCATTTTGAATTTCTTGATCTATGGATTTAATTATGTTTTGAATTCCTTCGTCAAACACTTCGGAGCCTTGACCGTACGTCGTTCTTGCTTCAGACCATCCAAAAATGTCTTTTAAGGTTTGTTCAATAAAGTTTGACTTAGCTTTAAAGTCAATGACTTTGCTCATTTACACACCCCTCATATTTACTGCGTTTGAAACTCTTTCCGCTATAATCCGGTGAACATTGGCACAGGATTCGTTCCCGCGCACATTGTTTTCTGTAATACGTTGGCAACTTACCAAGCTTGCCAAAGTGATTTCGGCTAGTTGAATATCTGTTAGATGATCTCTAGTGGCGGCGCGGTCCGGGAGGTTATTGGCCTCTTTAAATTCCTTAGCCTTCATGCCGATAATTCCCTGATTCAAAGCGTCTGCACACATCGGGAAAACTAGACTATCGTCGCCGTGTTTGGCTAGTACGCGGTTATCAATTTTTGTTGCATCGATTGCCCGAAGTCGCCGGGAGATCCATTCGTCGTTTTTGCCCTGGCGTTTCCAGCCGCGAATCGCTCGTTCTTGACCACGGGTTAAAGCTAGTTCGGGATTGCGTTCTTCTTCGAGACGTTCAAAGAAAACTTTATTCACGAAAATATGTAATTCTGGAGAAAGGTACTTGGCATAAGCCAGTCCAATTTGTTTATCAGCCCAAGTTCCTCCGCCCTTGCCGCGAGCGGTTTTTATAACCTGTGCTACACTCCGGTTTTGGGAAACCGCGACAGCGTTGATAAATTCCTTACCCTCAAATCTAATCCAGTTATGCGGATCTTTACTTTCGGTTCCTCCAACCGCTTTCCAAAGATTGGTTAAGTTAACTTCCTTTTTTCCGTGAAATGCAATCTCTACACCGTTGAACTCTTTCTTGACTAAATTATCCATGGTCGACCTCCTTCAAATATTGACCCAACCTCTCTTTGGTTACAAAATAAGGTTTAACAATCGTTACCCCACCTACAAAATTTATAAACTTTGTTGCACCATATCGAGTCAGGTTCAAATAGGAATCCATAAGATTTTCGATAGTAATTTTGTTAGGGAACGAATTAAAATCAGGGTATTTAACAGGACGTGGTTTTTTAGGTCTCATTATCAGCCCTCCTTATTATCTTTATTTGCCCTAGATTTGGGCATCAGAAGGCAAAAAAATATCTTCCATCTCTTCGATAGTTTTTAAATTGCAAGCCTTTGCGATTTTAATAGCCGATAATAAACTTGGGATATCACCGTAATTTTCTATTCGCCAAATGCCAGTTCTGCTAACCCTGGCTTTTTTTGCAAGACTTACTTGGCTCTCTCCAAGTTTTTCCCGAAGCAACATAAATTTTAAATTGTTTTTCATGTCTCCACCTCAACTTAATAGTATATGCCCATCACAAGGACAATTATACTTCAAGTTTAGGACAATGTCAACAAATCTGTAACATAAAAATGTTGCAGAAGTGAACATTTTATGATAATATTATGGGCAAGGAGGAATCACAATGGAATTCAAGGATAGATTAAAAATTCAAAGAGAAAGGTTAGAATTAACACAGGACGAAATGGCAAAAAAGCTTGAAGTGTCTCGTTCTACTTATTCAAAGTGGGAATTAGGAACTATGCCCGATCCGGTAATTTTAAAAAAAATAGCCTCGTTTTTTAATGTCTCCACCGATTATCTTTTGGGTTATAGCGATAATAAAGATTCTGATTTGCCGGATAATTGGCCGGAAATGTTATCTTTTATTCGTCGATCCGGACCGGAATTATCAATCGAAGAAAAGGAAGATTTATTAGAATTAGGTAAAGCTTTTGTCCGCCGATGTATGGAAAAAAAGAAAAATCAATAGAAGGGAAGCGAGTAAAACGAGTCCAAGAATTAAATTCGCCAGAAGGAGAGCCATTGAATTCAGAAATAAAATGTCAATCAATTATGTGCCGATTGACATTTTGTCTATCTATGAAAAGAATGGTTGGGAATTTAATTGGTCTGATAAAGTGCGTGGCGACAGCGAGGCAGTGACTTATCATTGGAATGGTTTTTACGCTACCTATTTGCCAGAAAATTTTAAAATTAATCTACCCTCCCGTTTTCGATGGACGATGGGTCACGAAATCGGACACATAGTATTAAAGCATTATGAAGAATTTCCACTATCTTTTTCTAATTGCTCTAAGGTTGGAAAGGATTTAATTAAAACTCTTAACAGAGAGGCGAATTTATTTTGTGATGAATTTTTAATGCCGGCAAAGTTTATTTATGAAAATTATCGGATGGGGTTTGACTATCTTAAAAGTTCTTTTGAGGTATCACGCCAAGCCTTAGAAATTCGATTAAAAGATATGGGTTTTAATATAAACGGAAACTATTTAGAATTGAGGTGGAACTATGGCAGGAATGGGTACGCTGGTTAAGTACAACGCTAAAAAGAAACGGCCTGACGGTTTGGAGACGTATTATTTATATATGTCTCTTGGAAAAGACTCGACAACTCAAAAAGGTTACAAACAAAAACCTTTTAAAATTTTAGCAAAAAATGAAAGAGAGGCGAAGAAAAAGCGAATTGAAATTGTTGCCAGCATAACACAGGATTGGACAGATGCAGATCGAATTACCGTTCGTGAGTTTTTAACAAAATGGATGACCGACTATGTTAAAGGTAAACCACTGAAGATTAAAACCCAAATTGATTATCAAATGGTAATTGATAACTACCTTAACCCGATTATTGATTTAAAGCTTCCTCAAGTTACCCCAATAAGATTAAATGAATTATATAGCAAAATCAAAAAGGAAACATCAAGCTTTGCAGCCGCTAAAACTCATAGGGTTTTAAGTTCAGCCTTTGGCAAAGCCGTTCAATGGGGCATCTTAAAAGACAACCCAGCAACATCAGCAGACGGGCCGACACAGGAAAAACCAGAACAAAAAGTTTTAACTTCTGACATGATTTACAAGTTTTTAGAATCGATGAAAAGCTTCACTCCTGGCAAAAGAATAACTAACACCGAAAGAGATTATTTAATTTGTTGGATGGCTATTGAAACTGGAATTAGAGAAGGGGAATTGTTCGGACTGAGGTGGACCGATATTAATTTTGATAACAATATTGTATCAGTTAGACAAAAGCTGACCACCCCTGGTTACAATCCGGTTTTTGAAAAAGTTAAAACAAAAAAATCAGACCGCCCGATCTTAATTAGTGATGAATTAAAAGAAGCATTAAAAAACAAAAAGGCTAAACAAAACGAACTCAGATTAAAGCTGGGTGAAAAATGGAATAGCAAGTTTAATCTTGTTTTTTGTAATGAATGCGGAAAACCTTTTGGGCATCCGATTGACATGTGTAAATTTAGCGGGAGAAATTTTAAGCGACTCCTTAAATTGGCTGAATTACCAACAGATATAAAATTTCACGGTTTGCGGCACACTTTTGCAACCATCCTTTTAGAGTCGGGTATTCATCCAAAAATAGTCCAGGAAATGTTAGGACATAGTTCAATTGGAATAACTTTAGACACTTATAGCCACGTAGTTCCTACCATGCAAAAAGAAGCAGTTCAAGCAATGCGCCAAAAAATTACCCGAAGAACTGCCCAAAAAGAATAAACTCAGTAAAGATAAGACTTTGCCGAGTTTCCTATAAAATTTCTACAATTTTTATAGAACTACCTTTTGAAATATGGCGCGCCTGGCACGAATCGAACGTGCGGCCAACGGATTAGAAGTCCGTTTGATTGTTTTTTAAGTATATCTAAGAATGTTTAAAACCCCTGAAAAACCAGGGGTTTTCGTATTTACCCAAATCTTTGTTCGTAAGTATTTTTAAGAGTTTTTAAAGAAATTCCTATAAAATTTCTATAAAATTTATGAGTTCCTTTTCGTTGTAATCTTTGTCTTGAGTCGAACCGGCGATAAATTTTTCATCGTCATATTCAAACACAAGAAAATCGACTAACCCTTTTAAATTAAACTCTATTTCCATAACTTTCCCCCTGTTTCCAAAAAGTTGTTGACAGTCTAATACTTTATTGATATACTAAAAATAACAATAAGAAACCAAACCCTCTCTAGTGGGGTTTAACTTGGAAGGCAGTTTAACCTTGGCGGGGCGGACTGCCTTCAGTCTATGTAAAGCTATTTAATTTTAGTTATGCTCCATGTATCGCCCTCCATGATATTATTATGTATCTATTATAACATAGTCAAATACTTTTTTAAACAATTTAAAACAAAAATTAAAGGAAGTGGTATAATGGGATTAGATAAGAGCAAAATGACAGCAGTCGGGATTTCTTGTCCCAATGATATGTTAAAAATAATCGACAATATTAAGGACACAGAGAGGCGGCCCAGCAGATCTAACACCTGTGTAATGCTATTGGAATTAGGTATAGAAGCATACATAAAGAAAACCGGGTTAAAATGACATTTGTCACTATCTGACATATGCCCTGCTATATTAGTTATCGGCATATGCACATAATAATTTACCTGTAATATCCGTTAAAATTCGACAAATTGAGATAAAAAGAAAACCCCGGTTAGGGGTCTTCTTCATCTTCATCCTCGTCTTCCGGTTCATAGTCATCATTATAATCCGGATTAACCCTGCCACAAATCGGGCAAAACAATTCTGAATCAAGCAAATCGCAACAACAAAACACCTTTTTACTCTCCTTTCGGGCAATTCTGCCAATCATACTGACTGACCATGCAGGTTTTTGAATCCAGATTACATATGCCCTTGTTGCTATTCCATTTAGGGCATGGTCTCATTCCCCCACCCTTGCCTTCGAGTTTTTTAAGAACCCTTAAAAACTCTTCCCAGTCGTTTTTTGATTTTACGACCATGCCAAAAACACAGTCGGAATATTCGGCATCTAGTTTTATTCTTAAAGCTGCGGTCTGGATTTCTTCAACCAACCCCAACAAATAGGCGCGGTCTTGGTGGGCTTGTCTAATGGCAATAACCGGACCTTTAAAATCATCGATTACTCGATTTACTATTTCGTGCCTCTCCTTAATCTCCTTTAGCATCCTAATTCCTCCCTTATTACCCGTTAGGCGCGGGTTAGTCTATTAAAAATTCAAGCGTCTCTGGCTTAATTCCTATCCATTGTCCCTGTTTACTTGGATGTTTTAAATATACAAGGCCGTTCTCATTTATTATCGATTTGCTTTCAACAATTTCTCCATTATCTAATCTTTGGCCGTGAAATATATATTCTATCATCTTAGTCCTCCTTAAATACAAATTCAAAGCGTTCATGTAATTTTTTAATTTCCTCAAAACTGCGCTCCTTGCCTGCATTAATTTTGCGGACACATGGAGCGCAAAACAATAACCCATTATGTTCTTTGGTTTCTCTACGTTTACCGCAGCATCGGCAGTAATCTTTCATTCTCTTATTCCCTCCTTCGACCCGTTAGGCGTGGGTTAACTCTTGGGCCAAATCATTCGCCGCCTGGGTATAACCGTCAACGTCGGCATCCCTGTTATTAACACAGGCAGGACGCAACGGGCAACCCCCGCAATTCTCCTTATAATTTTGCTCGCATATTAATTTCGCTTTTTCGGTTAGCTCCGAACGCATCTTCACCCCTCCCAGTAACCCGTTAGGCGCTGGTTAAATTAAACCTCTTTAAAATGCCAACCTGTTTTAGTTACCACCATTACTTCTCGTGGTTTTCCACTATAATATTTTTCTCTTATTTCATCTTTAGTTAAAGGCTTGAAATACAGATATTTTTTACAGCCATCACAAAGGTCATTGATGGTATTAGCTTCTCGATAAACTTCTGTTTGTATGTCATAGGATGCATAACACCGAAAATACCAATCTTTACCTTCGTTGGGTTTTCCCCGAGTAGCAGCGGGGCGATCTCCATAATATATTGGTACTATACGGCAACACATATTTTTACGCCTATCCATTCCCTCATCCCCCTCCCGTTTCGTCTTAATTTTCAAAGACTCCTCACAGCCGTATCCGGCGACGGGACCCGGCTGGGCCGGGTTAATAATTTTCCATTCCACCGCAAATAACTATCCCCCAAGACCGGTTTTTAAAACGCCTCTGTACTAACATAATCATTTTTGCTATCAATGGCGGAAATTCATATAATCGCACAAAACCGACTCCTTTTTTGTAATACTCAAATACATAATGCTTCTTACTCTTGTATAACATTCTTACCGCTCCCTTCTTTGTTCTTGATTACATTATATCATTACCTATAATGATATGTCAAGATATATATTGACAAAAAATTATAGACAATGGTATAATCTATTTGAGGTGATAATATTGGTCAAACAAACAAAAAATCGTATGCCTTACTCTACTTCGTTGGATAAATATTTAGTGGCCAAACTCCAGGAATTATCCAATAAAACGCGGATACCGGCTGCATATTTATTGGACGAAGCCATAGAGGATTTATTGAAGAAATACAAGAAAGGGGAATGAAGGATGAGTAACGATACTATTACTTTACTTATCAAATTAGGGTTTGAGCCAAATAACTTATACAAAGGAAGATACTTTCATCCGGCAGTTAAAGGAATTGATTTTGATTTTTCCGCATCCGGGATAGAGGGAATAGTAAAAACGATTTGGAATAGGGCTTACGAACAAGGGCGGTATGACAAGGCGAAAGAAATTAAGGATGTATTAGGGATATAAGAAAGGGGAATCGTGATGGATATAAAAGTCAATTTGTCAATTGGTTACCCTATTGGATGCCCTTGCCCGAACCGCCAAAATAAAAAAGCCCTCTTTTCAGAGGGCTAAAATTGCCTTTTAAGGCGGGTTTCTTTTCCGAGGATAAATTATATTCCCGGTTCAGTTTCCCGCCTGTTTGACCCATAAAAAACGTTTATTTAAACATCCAGCCGACCAATGGCAGATTAACAAACCAATTGAAAACTCCCCGCGCCATGAAGCCGAAAATAAAACCGATGATTCCAAAAAAGATCTGATCGTATTTTTCCCAGAGCGCTTTAAACATCTTTTTTACCTCCCCCGATAAATTTGGCGGCCACATTGCCGCCGACAAAAATCCCGAAAGCTATAACCCAAATATCATCCGATATTTTACCGAACCAGACAAAAACGCAGGCGATGATAAAGGCTAAAAATTTTCGCCAGCCGATGAGAGATATTTTCATCATCCCACCTTCTTCCTCATTTTTTCAACTCGTTTCGTCCAACCATTATAAAACACCAACTGACTATGATCGCGCTCAACTATCGCCCGATAATATTCTAGACGTAAATCTAGATATTTGTTGATTATTTTATCTTCATCCATGACATTGACCGCCTTTAAAGTTCGCGGCCCGATTATGCTATCGACTTTTAACTCACACCAACCCAAAACAGCATTAACCGCCTTCTGCAAAAACTTGGCCCCGGTTTTGGTTCCGCAGTTAACCGCGCAGTCAAAAACATTTTCGGCAACGTACTGACTATTTGCTTCATCCAGCTTGCAAACGTCCCAAAAATTCTTTTTGTAAAAGTCTTGAGTATGCCTTTCGAGGTCCGGATCGTTATGCAATGCTTTTTTAAAATCATCCCGCTTTTTGTAACTGTCGATAATAATCCACCCCGCCCATCTGGGCCAAAAATTCCGGGCGATACCTTTCCAAGTTTCGCCGCCTCTGTCGTTTGGATGGTTAGCGTATCCGCCCTCATTCGGTCCAAGTCGTTTATACGCTTTTTCAAAGTTTGCCATTTAGAAAAATCACCCCTTCTTATTCAAATCCCCAACATCCACCTTGATCTCGATAATGTCTTTTTTAATCTCTTCCAAGACGCTGAACTTGTCCGCCAACTTATCAATGGTTAGCTGGTATTTACCTTCCCGCTTTGAGTTTTCATTCAACACCCACCATAAGAGCCAAACAAACATAACTGCGAATAATCCGTTTGGTAACGCCGCTTTAATTAAATCGTCAATCATTTCGATTTCACCGCCTCTAAAGTAAATTTAAAAGAGGCCGATATATAAGATCGACCCCAGCCATATTGGGGTTAATGTTTGAAGCCGCCTTGGTCTCTGCAACCTCGGCGGCCTCTATAACACTTCCTCCCAGTCAAATCCAAATCGCTCACTCTCGGGAGCGTCAACCCTGTGGAATTTAAGGAGTTCGACCCGCTTCGCCTCATCAACCACCCGAACCGACAGAATAAAAAAAGGCGGGTCTGGCGTTTGCCGTTCTTTAGTCGGATATTGGCTAATATTCGATAAGTCAACAGTTTGTGGCTCACCATCTATAATGGCTGTAATTTTATCGCCTTGGAATTGATAGGATATTGTTTTATCACTGCATTGTGGACTATATTTGATTTGTATCACGCATACCACCTACCCTTTGCGGTGACGTGCAACTCCTGACAATCGCTGCTCAACATGGCGTATGGCAGTTTGGTCGACACATCATAAACTGCCCGCACATACAAATGCGTATAAGTTGTTGTTATATTTGACATTTCCACACGCCTATCCAAATTCCATGGATCGTTTACGCCAGCGATCTTAACGTTTTCGGAATGTCCTACTAACCCAATGTTAACACAAGGCTTTGAAATAAACTGCGCTGGATATGTCCAATTTTTACATAAGGTGTAATCGTCGAAGTAGGTTGCCACCACTATCCCCCAACATTCCAGCGTCCCATCAACATACTTTTTCCATGTGCCGTTTTCGTTCATCCCTTGGATATAATCCACGCCAAAAGGCCAGCCTAAAGGCGTTGCGCTATTGCTAAACCAAAATTCGGTAATCGACGAATTGGCGACTGTTGATCCGCCCATGAGAGTGAGGGTAGTATCAGCACTAAAAGCTATTGATGATACAAAATCATATTTATATATATCACCCTGCTTATACCTGATCTTCGTGCCTTTCTGGATTCGATCTCTCCAATCCAGCCCTACAATTTTAATTTGATTCGGCGCGACATATTCAACCGTGACGGGCTTTTTAAATGTCGGGCTGCTTAAGTCCTCTTGCTCTCCTGGTATCCAGCCGGTCTGGAATGCGCCGTTTAGGTAGTCGGCTGCCGCCTGGACTCCAATTTTGGTAGTCATCATAATTAAAATCACTTCCTTCTATTGACTATTTAACATTATAGTATTATAATATTATTAGGAGGTGGAAAATTTTGAAAAGGACTCCACTTAAAAACGTCGAAATAATTAGAACTGAATTGCGTTTACCGAAAGAACTCCATGAAAAACTCCAAGACTATCTCTATAAATTAAAAAAGTCTGGTCAACATATCTCACAAAATGAGTTTATTGTTCAAATGTTAAAGGAGATATTAAAATGATAAATGAAAACGAAATTTTAATGCATGGTGAATTTGCAAGACTAGTTAAAGAAAGAGCAAATTACACTTGCGAAAAATGCGGTTCAAAAGAATGTTTAAGGGCGCATCATATTAAACCAAGAATTAAAGGTGGGCAAAACATTTTATCAAATGGAATTTGTTTGTGTAGTAAATGTCATAGCAAAAGCCACCCTAATATAAAACGTAAAATTTTAATCGAAAAGCTTCCGCCTGTAAGAGTTCCGGACGGAACCATCGAACAAATAGAACAAATTTGTAAAAATAAAATATCGCCTTCGGAATGGATTAGAAATGTCGTCCTAAGGGCGATATGGGAGGGGTTGAAATGAAACGGTTGTTAATTACAATTTTAATACTTTTACTTTGGGCTAGTCCGGCTATGGCTATTGAGCCGGACGATTTACCGGAATTTAGCTATGAGATCGGGCAGATTAAGAGTGAAATACCCAAAAAAAATATTTGGAACGAAACCGATTATATATTGTTTATGCTTAGATTTATTGATTTAGGACAGACTCTCTATATAACTGGTTCTACTACTTTACCTGAGGCGACCATACAAGTCAGTGATGGACGTACTATTTACAGACCAAAACAAGAAATACCGAATGGATACGAAATGAACCCGCTCCTAGGAAAACATCCTTCTAAAGAATCAGTTATTTTATATTTTATTTCATTGATGACCCTTGATCGTTATTTAGACCACAAATCCCACGATAACCCAAATTGGCTCGCTGTCAACAAATGGTGGAAACGAATTAATATCGGAGCCGAATTATACTGCGTTAATAATAATTATAGATTGGGGTTTGGCTGGGGATTTTAATTTCAATCAAGAAAAAACCCTTTCACATAAAATAATATTTTACCGCTCGGAACCGTGTAAGAAGTTTGATAAGTTGATCGCTTGATACCAGTCAACGCTTGTGTAGATTTATCTATTAATATCCCAACAAGAGATATCCCCGGATATACATCTGCGTCTATGTAAGTCCCACTGTTTGCCGATCTCATATAAGAAGAAGCAGATATATTCCCTAGTTTGTCCGCATTAGTCGCAGTTGCCGAATTTCCGGTACAACTTTCTGCACTTACTGCACTATCCGCACTCCCCGCATGAGTCGCCTTTTTAACCGTTGTTCCATCTGATTCAAATATATCCTTAAACGACTTTGTAATAGTATCATACCAATTAGTCAGCCCGGTTATCGCCTTAATCTGCCGGACTATCCAAGATAAAATTTGATTGTTGGTCCCGGTATTAGCTCCACCTGCCAAAGTTTGATCTACCGTTGATTTGATTGGAGCACCCCTGCCTGGTAAAGTTGAATCGTGGTCATGGCCGACTTCAGAATCAAAAGCCCCGCTCATATGCAGGGCCGCTTGCTCGTCTCCCATGTTTTCGTGGAAATCATCCCATTTGTTAGCCATTATTAATACCCCCTCTGTGTTCCGTGGACCGAACCGGCTATTTGAACCGCGCCAGTCAGATCCCACAATCTAACATCAAAATACCAACTGCCATCTTCATTTTGGTAGACTTGATTCCCTACAATCTCCAGAATACATTGTTTCCCGTTTTCGTCCAGGGCAACAAGCTCAGGCATCCCGGCGGCGTAGAAGCGTTTTTGGAGAGTGATTCTAGTCGCCCCAGTTCCCGCTATTGCCGTAACTGGGATTTTTTCATCAAGATCCGGCACGTCGATTTTGACGGTTACGCCGCAAAGATAGACATTAGTTAGCCCATCCCGCGATCCGGGTAAAAGCTTCGGCTGCCAATACCTACCAAAGAACCTGTGGTTTGTTAGTGGTGCCCAGTCGTCGTAAGTTACCCCATCAAAGCTGGTTCGATGGTAAAGAGAAATAAAATTATTGGCTTTTTGCTCATAGTCAATATCAACGTTCGCCGATGTGATAAGTTTAAATTGGGGCGCAACATGTTCCCACGTGTAATTGAAAATCGTCCATAGCGTAGGATTATCACTAAGCGTTTCGACAGTCATAAGCCTCATTTTGCCCCAATCATCATAATAGAAATATCCCTCTTGGACTACGTTCTGACCTAAATCAATGGCGGGTGGAATTGCCTCCGCATCGGTTCGCAATGTGTGACCATTGGCAAAAGCATCGCAAAAATATTCGTAATCCTCGATTTTTTCAACGCTATCAATTTTCGCGCAACCTGTATTAAACGGGCATGTATACATTCCAACCGTTTCAACCTCAGCCATCGAAAAAGTTCGCTCGGCAATCACATTCCGAACCGGCAAAGCGAATATTGTAATAGTGCAGGGTGTTGCATTTTCGGAAGGGTTTAGTGATCTGTCGTAAGCCTTGATCCAATAAGTTTGGGTCCCCTCCTGCGATACGGTGAAATTAGTTTGATCGCCGCTAAATCTTTTTATTTCCGCCGAATTATCCCAACTAGGACCCATGCGAATCTCATAAAATTTTATATCCGGATCGGGCGGCTCGGTGATGTTGACATAGACAACATTATCAACCTGAGTCAAATTAAATTCAGGCACGTCTCCCGGCGGGGTGTCTTTACCCTCAATAAAAGCCGGCAAAGAAACAACACCGACAGAAGTAATCGGAATTTTAACGGTATGAACCCTCACAAGGTAATCAATGCCGGTTTTGACGTTCTGGATAATGTACTTGGTGTCAACCGTTGAACCGCTATAAATCCATGTCAGCCCGCCATCCTCGGAATAATAGATCCGGCATTCGTCCGGAGTCTTGCCAATGGGATAATCCCACGAACATATGATTGTGCTAACTAGGGTTCCGTCGTCCTGGCTAAAGGTTTCTTCCTCAACCGCCAAATCCTCAACTTCAAAAATCGGCTCCAAACTACTGTAATCTATATCAGGCACTGTCTCGGACTCGGTATAAACCGCGTCCTCGTAGTTGACCGCCGTAATGCGATAGATCAAATCATTTTCGCGGGTAAAGCCCATAATTTTGAAAGGTCTGCTGTGTTTTTTAACTCCATCTTCGACCGGTCCGAATAACCATTGGTCGTTTTCGTGGGGCATGGTCCAGGCGAATCTAACCTGTTGCAAATCCTCCGGGCAATTGGTGACTTCGACTAAGGTTTTCCCGATCTCACTGTCATAAATTGCGCTTATAACGTATTCTGTCCAGTCGCCTGTTGAGTGGAATAAGTGAGTTAAACCACCTGCTGGAAATAGCAATTCCTGATCCCCGTCAACCCAAAAGAGGTTAGAATCAACATATTCGGCCTCTAAGGTATCGTTATCAAAAGGTTCTGAAATGGTAAGAACCGAAGTTTCCCCCGGTTCTGTGACAATTAATTTTTCTATTTTTTCATCGTTATTGAGCCAAAAGAGCGCGGTGTATGTTTTGTCGGCTTCCATTACTACAGGCTTGTCTAGGGTAATCGTGGTTGTTGTCGCCGATACCACGCGCCCGCCGTATCCCCATTGCGGAACATCGTGCTGTACGCCAATCACCTGACCAAGATCAGATACTATCGCATTAATTGAAGTCGTGATGTTAACTGTATTATTAATGTAGTTATTAAGTCTCAATTTATATTTGCAATGCTTCCAGGCTACTTCGCGCGGGACGCTGGCTTCAATGGTTAGCTGAGTTACATTCCCGGTTGCGGTTCCCTCTGTCAAACCGTCGGCAGGGACTAACATGACCTCTTTTTCGTGGTTGTTATCGGCATTCCAGAACGTGACTTCTATCGCCGTGGCGCGTTCCGAAACGTCAACCCATTGCTCCGAAAAACTATCAAGCCCGATATTGGCAACATTAAAGACTTGGCTATAAACTATATCTTCGTCCGCGTCCTTTTCCGCCGGACCATCGAACATACAACCGATTTTAGTACCTTTAGGTAACACGCGCCCCCGGCCTAAATCTTCCAGGGTCTGCATTGCTTCTCTAAGTTTTTGGATAGTGTCAAAATAGATGTTACAAGTGATCCCTTTGTCGTCGCAAAAATCCGCCCAGGCTTTGAAATCGTTGTAAACCATGCACTCTTTCGCTGCGCCACGGACAACAAAAACCCATTCGTTGGCGTTTATATCCCAATACCGATATACCCGGTGATTTAACCAATATGACGCCCAGGCGGGATTATTCGCGGGCATTTCCTGATAGCTTCCAGCGCCCCACGGATCTAAATCCGGATCGTCCGGAACCCAAACCCAAACCTTTGACCGGGTAAGCTCAAAAGTGACATTTGCCGAACCACTGATTTGGTCATTGGCTAGTGCCTCAATTGCAAGCAGGGTTTTGTTGGGATAGATAAAATCATCATAAACGATGTGGGATAATTTTGACCAGTAGATGCGGTGCGCGTCTCCATCGTTGTCATTGGCGTTCAATTTGTAAACACACCGACACCGTACATCATATTGACCTGTCGTTCCTGCATCAATTTTAACCGATTTAGAAAATTGAGATAAATACTTTCCTTCAACGGCCACATAGTCAACGATATATTCAATTTCAGACAAGTTACTAAGAGACGACGTGTTAAATTTGACTCGCGTTTCTTCTCGATCTTCGGTTTCGCTATCGACTGGTAAATAAACTAATTTACTAGCCTGTACAGTCGCGGGGTGTAGTTGCCCGTTTCGCACCAGCCAAACTTGACGACCGACATAAAAAAGGCTTCTTTGATCTCCATCCATATATGCCGCATAACCATACTCAATATCGTTTACTCGACGCGCCCTAATCCTATCCCGTCCCTGGTGTTTAATCCAGTCGCTTTCTCCTGTTGGTTTGTATTCAATTTCCACCCTAATCTCATTCGCGTACCTTTTCCCTTTGCTAGTTACATAATAAAGCCCCGGCAACATAAAGGTAACTTCCAAGCCCGACCCGGTATCGCTGGTTGTGGTAAATGTATGCCACTCCGAATCATCTTCAAGCTCAATATTTATCGCTTGTTCAATGCGGGTATCTTCAAAATTGGGTATTACACTTTGGTTATTTAGTCCTGCCCGTTTATAAGTTGTAATCCCGGTATAATTGCTTAAAGGATTGTTATTGATTTTGATATTATCAATCCCGATACAATCCGCATCTTCTCCGGTTCCAATGTAATCACAAGGACCCTCACCACATTGGATCAACAGGTTTAAATACTGCTTAGTACCGTCGGAAATAACGTGCTGGGCGATGATTTGACCGGCTGCCTTAACTGTGCCTAACACTACCGGGACGGGTTGACCTTGACCAACCAAAGGCCGGACGTTATCCCATCCATAAGTGGGGGAGCCTTGTTCGGTTTCCGGTAGGTTCTTTTTTGCAAAATAATTGAGTAGATATCCGCCCGCAGCTTGTACTCCTAACGCTGCTGCATAACCCCAAAAATTCCAGGTCGCCGCCGCCGTGGTTGCTCCTACCGCTCCCGTTGCTGTGCTTGCCGCCTGCCCCGCCATCGGTCCTGCATACATCGTGATTACAATCATTGCAACCATGGACAGGATATTTTTACTATCGTTACCACCGCCGCCACCTGCCACTTTAGGCATAGCGACAATGTAATCATCTGGCCGGACAACAAGCGATCGCATTTGTAACTCAGTTAATTGCTTGCCGCCATAAAAAACCTCTAGCTCGCCTTCCGGCAACATAAAATGAGGATAAATATAATCAAAAGGAGCGTACCCTTGCACGTATGGGGCTTGCTTCCGCTCAACTTCTCGCGTTATGGGGTTTTTGATTATTAGTAGGTTTATTTTGTTCAAAATTATCACCCCGGTTTATAAAATCCATCAACCATCCGTTTCCAGGTTTGACCGTGGAGACCGTTAAAACTGTCATAACAAACGCCTGCCGATTGATAGTTGTGTATAAAATTACCCCCGCCTAAATAAACAGCCACATGGTTGACGTGAGGCCGGTTAAAACGCATCGTAATTAATGCAGGAGTTGGCGGGTTTTCGACCTTGATCCATTCACCGATGTCCCGTTCGTGAGTCTCTTTAATCGTGTCAAAATCCAGCGCCCAAATATGATAGTCCTTAACATCGACCCCGAACCGGTTAAAAACTTCCTTCGCTAAATGCCAACAATTAAAAGCCTTTTCATCAAACGGCCTACCAATTAAATCCGAAATAACAATATTCATACTCCCGGAGCGCCTCCATATCTTGCCGAGTTATTAAGTTCCCGACATCGTTTTAGAGTTCCGTCGCAGGCCGTTTTCGCCCCATTGTAGGCGCATTCAATTCCCTTAAAGCCGGTTGAGGCTAGGTAGCTGCAAAAGTTTTTCATTGTCGTTTTTTCGGGGAAGCGTTTTTGACCTTCGTCTGCAACTCCAAGAGTGATACTGCACCACGTTCCATCCCGGCCCGAATTTTTGACGATGAAGTATTCTTCCCGCATCGCCGGTTCGCTTAAAATATTGGAATTAACAACCCTTAAAATTACCTCTGTTCCGCCGCCACCCTTAACCTGGGCCAAGGCTGCGCCAACCGAACGAGTGACGTTTGAAACGTTGAGGGTAATATTTGGGGTTTCTTTGCCGTCGTAGTTGATCGAACCAAGTTTAAACGGGAAAGCAATATATTCCCTTCCGTTCCAAGTTATATTAGCATTGTTATTCACGATGTAAATAGGCGTAGGCAAAAGGATATCCAATATAACTAAATCGGCCCCCGTAGTAGAGAGCCGATTTTTTTCGATGATGGAGGCTATAGAAAGATTGCTCATGGTTCATACCTCCTGAAAGGTTAATTCAACAGCCCAATGATTGGGGGCTGATTTGCTACATTTTAAGGATGTTATGCGCCCGTCTATATCGTACATTGTGCAGATTTGTGAAGAACCTTTGACAGTGTTTTGATAAAAATCTAATAATGTAACCTTGTCCGCGTCTGGCATACCGTTCCAGTGGTAGAGATAGGTAAGGCGTGACTTTGTAAACCGCGCCCGACTGATTACCGATCCGTTTTCCATTTGGGTTGAAATGCCCGGATCTTCTGGCGTGACTTCATATTGATACGATGGTTTTTGAATATTCGGAAAAACTGGATTAGCCATCATCTCACCGTCCCTAATGCGTCACGAATGCCGCCGGTGTTATTATTAAGAGCTTCCAACATGACGCTAACTACATATTGTTTGCCATCAAATTTTGGCTGAGTGGTTTTAGCTTTGAGGGGTATCCCCGGCGGGTTGACAACTTGAACAGTCACATTAGACCCACCTAAAGCGTTATTCGGTATAATCGTTCCGCTTGAATTCGGGGTAAATAGTTCCGGTCCTTTTTCGCCGACAATGTACGACTTGCCATAGCTAACCGGCCCGCCGCTCGCTGCGTATCCTCCGAAATTTGATGTGGTCGGAAAATCACCAACCATGCCGCTAGTTGTACCGCCCCCGCCAAAAGCGTTCGTCATCCAATTTCCGAAAGCACCGGACATCATTTTTTGAGTTGCTGCCTGCGCCAACATCCCGGACCAAGCCCGGAGGATCGAATCGCAAAAGTTTTGAAAATAATCACCGAAACTATCAAATTTACCTTTAGCAACATCGAAAAAGCTGTCACTTAGGCTTTGTTCCATGCTTTGAGCGGTATCGGCCATTATTTGTTTGGTTTGTTGTGCCCAGGTATCGTTTGCCTTTTCGATCTCTTTCATTTTTAAATCGTAATACTCTGCGTAAAGGTCTAATATTTCCTGTTTGCCCTTGTAGGTGTCCTCGAAATCTTTCTTTTCCTCATTTAAGGCCCACTTTTGATACTCGACATCGGAAAGGGTAAGAGCTTTAATTTTGTCGGTTAGCTGTTTTCTGGTTGCTAATATTTCTTTGTCGGTTAATTTGGTTTCATCCAAAGATTTAAACTCATCTAATATTTTTTTGAGTTCTTCGGCGAAACCACCCTCGTCCTTTTGAACCGGCGGATTGGTTAAATCTTTGAGCTTCTTTTCGGTCTGATCTATCTGTCCGTCAAGTTCTTTGATTTGCTTGGTCAGCCCAGCGATAACGGCCTCTCTTTGCTGTGTCGATACCGGTTGATTGGCGGTAATACCGGTTAAACTAAAAGTATTATATTGATCGCCCCTCGCCGCCTTCGTTTGTTCTTTTTCAAGGTCTTTTTGCAGGGCATCTCGAACCTTTTTAAGTTGTTCAAGTTTTTTGGTTGCGTCGCTAACATTGGAAAGGTTTCCAATTTCGATAGATGAAATCCTAATATCATTACTGAGCTTGCTGATCAACGCCACGATTGCCGCTACTCCGGCGATAATTGCGCCGCCGATCAGAAACGGCTTAAAAGCGGTCGCTAACATCCCCAACGCTTCCCCGGCTGTCGCCGCGCCTCCTGTCACTGCTTGAATAGCAAAAGAAATAGAAGAAAAACCCTTTGCGACATTGATAAGAGGGAGCATCCTTAAAACCCCCAACAGTGCCGAGAACGAGGTAATGAGCTTGCCGGTTATCAACAGTATCGGCCCTAATGCCACCTTAAATGCCACTACACCAACAACTACGTTTTGAATTGGTTGGGGCATTTTTAGAAAAGCATCTGAAAGATCATTCAATTTCTCGGTCATCGGCATTAACATTTCCATTAGTTTATTGGCAAACGGCAATAAGGCGGTTCCGATATTTGTCAATGCCAATTTCATATTATCCATGAGGGTTGAAAATTTTCCGAGAGTAGTCCCGGATTGCTTATCCATCATCCCAAAAAACCTGCCGCCCTCACTTGTTGCGATTTTAAAGGCTTGCGTTACCATATCGGCAGAAATAGCGCCCTCGCTCATTTTGTCCTTTAATTCTGCCATACTTTTTCCGGTTTTTTCGCTTATGATCTGAAGCGGGTTAAATCCTGCGTTAATCATCTGCAAAAGATCCTGACCTGTTAATCGTCCGGTTGACTGTACCTGTGCAAACGCTAAAGACAGGGATTTTAGTTTGTCTGAACTCCCGCTTGCCACGTCCCCCAACATTTGGAGCATACCTTCGACTTTTTCTGCTTGGACTCCAAACAGCATCAATGTTTTGGCGCTTTCGAGTAAATCCTTCGATTCGTAAGGAGTTTTCGCGCCCATTTTTTGCAGGTTTTCGACCATCCGGCTTGCTTTTTCAGCCGATCCGGTCATAACTTCAAAGGCGATCTTGGTTTGTTCGAGGTCGGCGGCTAGTTTTATCGCTCCGCCACTAGCCAAAGCCAGTGGAGCGGAAAAACCCATAGTAAGCCGCGATCCCAGAGTCGAAAGCCTATCGCCGAAACGTTTTAACCGATTTTCCGCGCGTTTTAATCCTTGGTCGAACTCTTTGTCTGACAGGCCTAATTTCACCCATAAACTTGCTGCTTGTGCCATTTAATCACATCCCCTCCGGGACATCTATTCCTTTTTCTTTTGCGATTTCAAAAAGTTCCTCGTCGGTTTCCGGCGGGGTTGTTAGTTCCGCCGTAAACTCATCCAAGGAAGGATAGGGATTTTCCTTTGAAGCACCAAACGCCCGACCAACCGTTAAACCGATTAACCAAGCGTTTTGAATCATCATTTTTTGGTTGTGTTCGTTGAAGCTTTGACATTTAATCTGGTACTCAAAAAGAGTCATTTGATAAAATTCATCAAGTGATAAATTTAAAACTCCCATTGCAAACGGGAGTTCCCCGTGAAAATAATCAGTAATGCGGGAGTAGGTCTTTACTCCTTCGCCTCTCCCGCGCTTGCGTTTCCCTGATCGTCGTCCTCTTTTAGGCTCAACCCGACCGCTTCATTGATTTTTCCAATCAAATCCTCAAAGTCGGAATTGTCTAATATTTTTGTAACCCTTTCGACGGTCAACGATTTTTCTTCGTGAATGAGACCAGCCCAAACCAAATGAACCATAAGGGTAATAGTGGGCTTGTTCTGGATCTCTTTTACAATCTCAAAAAAACTCTTACCCTTTAACTCTTTTTCAAGTGCCATCATAGCAGCGAACCCGAATTTTAAATTTCGTTCCTTATCAAGTTTAATAGGAACTGATAGAACAGCCATAAACTTAACCCTCCCTCATATAAATACCATTTTTGCCTTGAAAATTTAATTGGTCATTAACAAGCCCGTCAACCGGTACACTAACCGCCGAAGTACTGATAACGGCGTATCCCTCGAATCGAGTTTTGGCGGTTCCAAAATCGGTGTAGAGTACTAAAATTACCTCTGATCCCATCCGATCTAAAAAGTTTCCGTCGCTCGACCAAAACTTTTCTGCCGTAACGGTAAAGTTTTTGGTTGCCAAAATAAACTCCTGCCATTCGTCGGATTCAAAGGTTGTAATGTCGATGGTATTGTTATTGACGGTTAAAGACCAGTTAAAAAACCCGGCAAGTTGTTTAACGGTGATATATTTCCCGGATACCGTTATGACGTCGGTTTCTAGGTTGGCTTCATCGAATACAATCACACCGCCGGGATACTCCGCGCGGTAACCACCGGTGACTACAACCCCGTTTTTTTCGACCGCCGGGACGGTGTTTTGATCCCAATAACATTTATCTTTATCGGTTATGGTATAGCGCTTAAATTCCGCGTCCGGTGTCATGGGTTCATCTTCAAAAACAATGGCAGGGTCTTGACTTTGTATCAAAACCCGGCCCGCTTTTCCTGGTATTGCCAAGGTAATCCCCTCCTTATGCGGCGGTAAACGCCAACGCGCCCGAACCGGTCAAGGTAAACGACAAAGTAACCTTATCATTAACCGGAGTACTTACGGATACGTTGCTTACGATTGCATTGCCGGCAAATTTAGGAGCCGCCGCGCTGGTTAATCGTAGTTCAACCGGGATCGCGGTTTGTTCGGAAAGGAAAATATTATTGATTGCCGCGATTTGTCCGTTGGTGTCAGAGGCTTTAAAGTTGGCGGTTACGCTGATAGACCATGATTTAGTGCCGTTAATAAACTCGCCCCATTCGTTACTATCAAAATTTGTCGTGTCAATCGTGGTTCCATTTACGCTTAGATTTGCCTCGGTAGTTTCGGCAATTTTCGCTGGAGATTCTCCAATATATAGACCTGCGTTTTTACCTGCTACAGCCATTTTAATGACCTCCTTTAAATATCATCGTATATAAACATAAAATCTTCCATTCTGAGGAAGATTTTCGTTTCTGAATCGTATGTGTCGCGCCTACCCTCTTGTAGGACAGATTGAATTGTTAATCCACTTTCTCCGCCCATAAGCCCGGAAAAGTCCTTAAAGGCTGCTTTTAATTGCTTGGAAACTGCCGTTCGCGAACTTGCCGAAGTCGCCTTAATAGTGAATTGCCATCGTTCCTCCCGCGAATCGGGATCGGTTCCAAGCGCGTGATCGTCAATGCTGGAAATTAATTGATAGATTAAAACCGGGTAAGTTTTATTTACTTCTGGTTCTAAGTCGGGGTAAACCCGGCTTGAAATCAGCGTCTTTAACCCGGTATGAGTTTTAAGATATTTTTCGATTGCTTTTTCGATGGTCAGTTTAATCCCCTCCTCCCGGAAGGCCTTTGATTATTCGCTTAATTTCCGAGCCAACTAGCGCTCTAACCGGCTTTTTAGATTCATCAAGCGCCGGTCTAATCGTCGGGACTGCTGCAATTTTTTTGTTAATCGAATCGGTCCACCGTGTTCCTTTTTTGCTGCGCGCTATTTTTTCCCCAGCCGCTCTACGAACATTCCGTTCGGCAAGTTTTGTGTCTCGACCTTGTCCCGGCAAGGCGTGTCCGTATTCCAGGGCATTCATACCAATGGCAGTGTCTTTATCGGCATTTAGTCCACCAACCCTGCCAACGGTGAAATTTCTTTTGTGGTCGTCGAGTTTATAGGTTGCTTCACTTTCAAATTTGCCGGTTAAACGATGGGCGGCCAATTTGGCTTTCCAAAGATTGACGATTATTTGCAAACCTTTTTCAACAATCGGCTTTCGCGCTTCTTGAAGTTTTAATTGATATTGTTTAAAATTTTTTCGTACCTCTTCTGAGCTTTTGGGATCTAGCCCCACCGTCATTTTCATTTAAACCACCTGCCTTAAATGCAGTTCCACCGAATCGTTCTCCCTCAAATCAATCGCCGCCGTAATCTCAAACGTTCCCCGGCTACATTTAACTCTCATGGTAGAGTTAACACCCTTGATGTATTGCAAGGTTTTAACCAGCCCGGAAAGTTCGGCGTTAACCTGTTTGGCTCCGAAAAATTCCCGGCCACTGCCGATCTGTAACTCCGCCCACACTTGGCAAAAGGTTTTCCAGTTGTCCTTAACTCCGACGGTTTCTGGGTCTGAGTAAGGGTAATTAGCTTGAATTTCGATTAGTTCGACGGGGTTTTGAGGTTGATTGTTGGGCATGATTAACACCTCGGCCATTTGGGATTACATAGAGCGCAGGACATTTCTTTATAGTGTTTAAGCTTTGCGGCGCGTTGCTCTTTGTTTCCGAACATGTGATCATAAAAATAATGACCACACTTAAAAACT
>ENA-UOOK01002031-UOOK01002031.1-fermentation-metagenome-genome-assembly--contig:-NODE-2031-length-25584-cov-3.900309_pt1 | contig 25584 bp, 24 predicted proteins | sample MGYA00245777_ERZ724023 | MGnify/ENA primary metagenome ERZ724023 (study PRJEB28704, sample SAMN03018312) | fermentation metagenome | biome: anthropogenic terrestrial biome; feature: soil; material... | reverse complement strand
CAGCAACTCGTGATTTTTATTTGATTTTGCTTTTAGTAATACCTATTTATTCTCTATTTTATATTTTGTATGAAAAGAAACATTCGAAATTTAGGCACTAACTATTATGAGCATAACGTGGAGTATGCGAAATATTTCCAGCCGATGACATGAAAAATAACCAGTTAAGCCAAGGAAATAAGCGGGTCTTAGAATTTAAGGCCCGCTTAAAATTTTATTTACACCCCTATAAAACCCACTTGCGATTTTATCCTCTGCCATGCAGATGCAAACTGATTGAGTACTTGACCTTGTTGCTGTATTTCTGTGCCGTCAACAGGCCGAGCTTCTCAAACTTCAGCACGAAGCCCCGGATGGTGGCATAGGCAGCATTTCCAAAGTCACGCTCAAGCTGCTTGGTCGAAAATTCTCCAACACCATAGGCCGAGAGGACAAAGTTCCAAAGATCTCTTTCCTTTTCTGTAATCTGCCCTTCATCCAGTGCTTTGCGAAAGGCGTCTGTCGTATCCGGCTGTGGCAGCACGCTACCAATCTTGTTATATACGTTCTCGATGAAGTAAACAAGGAATGGGGTTACATCCATCATGCCGCTGATTTTAGCGTTTTCCTCAGCCAGTGAATAAGCATTGTAGTATCCTTTCCTGCTCCGTTCAATGTAACTGGAAAATGGAGTAAACAGCGCTGAGGAATAGCCTTGCCGTTTCAGATACCATAGATGAATAAGCCGAGCCATGCGCCCGTTTCCATCGAAGTACGGGTGCAGATAAGCAATGTAGAAATGGATTGCAGCCGCCTTGAGCAGATCGTTCATTCCATCGTCAGAATTGATAAAGGCAGTGAGTTTACTCATGTATTCCGACAGCTTACCGTGTGGCAGACCGGTGTGTTCCAGAGCCTGACCAACAATGAAAACACTGTCGTGCCTATAAAACGCGCCAGGTCGGAGCCTGTCTTCTTCCGGGAGGAACTCCCCGATGGCTGTGTTATAAAGGTCATATATGGTTTCTTCCGTGATCTCGTTTACCGGATCGGAAATAAAGTCGAGACCTTTTTTCAACCCGTAGATGCGTTGTTCGCTCTCGTCAGCAGGCGCGTAACCGCGCAGTATTTTTCTCACGCTGTCACGTGAGAAATCTATGTTCTCTATAGTAAGGGTTGAGACAATTTCATCTTCCATAGCCTTGAGCCCGAAAGCAACATTTGCGTTCTGCGGTGTGAGGAGCAGCTTGACTGAATTCATCCGCACCTGCGCTACATTATCCATATACACGAGATTCTTCCCAGCAAAATCCGGTATGGGCACAGCCTTGTAAACGCCGCTTTTCAGGAGCTCAAGGAGCTCCTGAATATCGACGTCCGGGTATTTGTTTTTAAGCTTTTTCAAATCTGTGATACTTTTGTCGGAGAGTATCTTTGCATAAAGCGCTGCCTCCATAGCACAATCTCCTATCCGATACTTAATAGTACCATTATGTATCAGCATAATGAAGATTATACCTAATTGCAAGAAAAATAATATTGGATACAACGAAAACGTGTAGCTGCATACGCAAAAGTTTCGACTGACACTGAAGAGCAGCGTTCAATTGGAATCGGTTATGTTCTAATGGCACTTATTGTGCACTTTTTTGTTCCGAAGGATTTAACGAGCATATCGTAGGAGAGGAATTTGAAGTTTATCAGTATAGCTCTTCTTTCTTTAAAGCTGAGAAAAACGCTTCCGCGGCAGTATTTTTCTAAAGGGGTAACCAACCGGTTTTTGCAGCAAAGCCGAATGAAGCAGTATTAGCGATTGCCCTCTGCATTTCAATATGCGGCTATGAATTACTAGCTGGTTTTGGTATAATATCCCTGAATTACTGATTATTTTATTGATATGAGTGCTTTTTTCAGATAAGGATGGTGTTCACCATAGATAAATTCACACTGCTCAAGCAGTATTTTGGCCACAGCAAGTTTCGATCGGGGCAAGAGGCGCTGATTGACGCGCTGTTGTCTGGTCGGGATGTGCTGGGTGTCATGCCCACCGGGGCGGGCAAGTCTATTTGCTATCAACTGCCGGCACTGCTGCTGCCGGGGCTTACTTTGGTTATTTCGCCCCTGATTTCCCTAATGAAGGATCAGGTAACTGCGCTGTCCCAGACCGGAATTTCTTCTGCCTATATCAATTCATCCCTCACACCGGATCAATACCGTGAGGTGTTTTGCCGTACCAAAAACGGTGCCTATAAAATCATCTATGTGGCACCGGAGCGGCTGACTACCGCGGACTTCCTTCGGCTTGCCGGGGAAACGGAAATATCGCTTCTGGCAGTGGACGAGGCCCATTGTGTTTCCCAGTGGGGACAGGATTTTCGCCCCAGCTATTTGAAGATCGCGGAGTTTGTAGGTTCTCTCGCCAAGCGTCCGGTGGTTGGCGCTTTTACCGCCACCGCCACCGAGGTGGTGAAAGCCGATATTGAAAAGCTCCTTTTGCTGCAAAGCCCTCTACGTATCACCACCGGCTTTGATCGGCCTAATCTCTATTTTGATGTGGTACGTCCAAAAAGTAAGGATGCTTATTTGCGGGCCTTTCTCGCCGGACGGCCGGGTCAAAGCGGCATCGTCTACTGTGCCACCCGAAAAACGGTGGAATCGGTTTGCGGCAACCTGCGGCAAAACGGCATTGCTGCCACGCGATATCATGCCGGGCTGGAGGATGCGGAGCGGAAACAAAACCAAGAGGACTTCGTCTATGACAGATCGAGGGTTATGGTTGCCACAAATGCCTTTGGTATGGGGATCGACAAATCTAATGTCAGCTTTGTGGTGCATTACAATATGCCGAAAGATATCGAGAGCTACTATCAGGAGGCAGGCCGCGCCGGACGAGACGGGGAAAAGGCCTGTTGTGTGCTGCTCTTTTCTGCCGGCGATATACAAACGGCAAAGTTTCTCATCAATAACGCTGAGGAAAACGAGGCGCTCTCCGAGGATGAGCAGGAGCTTATTCGAAAAAGAGATCTACAGCGATTGGACCAAATGGTCGCCTACTGCAAAACCACCGGCTGCCTACGCACCTATCTCCTCAATTACTTTGGAGAGGACGCCGCCGCCAATTGCGGCAATTGCGGCAACTGCATCGGAGAAATGGTGCAGCAGGACATTACCGTCGAGGCACAAAAAATACTCTCCTCTGTTGCCCGCGTAGAGAAAAAGTACACATTCGGTCTTGGCCCGACATTAATTGCCCGTATGCTGCATGGCAGCAAAGAGCAGCGGGTAATTCAGCTGGGCCTTGACAAATTGCCGACCTATGGCATCATGCATGATACTGACCGCACCCAAATCAGAGACTATATCGACTGTCTCATACGCGAGGGCTATCTGATTTTGACAAGCAATGAATACCCGGTGTTGCGCATGACCGAGCAGGCAAAGCAGGTGCTTTTCCACGGGGAAAAGGTTCTGTACACCTGGCGAAAGCAAAGTCGGGCCGAGAAGACTGTTTCTTCTCGAAAAGGATCCAAAGCCGTGCCGACGCAGGCGGACGAAGGTCTGTTTGTCACTCTGAAAGCATTGCGCACCAAGTTGGCGCAAGAGGAAAACGTACCGGCCTACATTATCTTTTCCAATGCCGCCCTTGCGGATATGGCCATCAAGCAGCCTCGAAGCATAGCGGAATTTCTGCAAGTAACCGGCGTAGGAGAGATCAAGGCTGCACGATACGGACAGGCGTTTTTAGAAGAAATCCATAATTGGATGAAGGAGTCTACGCCGAAATATGGCTCCGGCCCTTCCATATAAAAAATCAAGAGGGCTTAAAGCTTAGCCTCAGAATATCCCGGTAAAAGACCTGAATTGCTTTGATGGGGCTTGGCACCTTAACGCCCATAGCAACGGCGACCCCAAGTGCAAAAACCAATAGAAAAATGACCGAATAGATGGCAAGGTCACGCCATCGCTTGCTTTTGGCCATATCAGGCACGTCAAGCGCAGCGATACCGATAAATGCTATGATTACCAGCAGTACCTTCACACTTTCACCTCCCGGATTCTGTCAATCTTCCGCAAGGAGGCTACCAGCAGGGATACAGCCGGCAGCAGAAATGCAAAAGTCAGCGAAAAGAAGGGAGCTGCAGTCGCACCCCAGTCCATATTTTCCATTACCGATTCAAAAACAAAAAGCGAATAGAAAAACACAAGTGCTGCGGAAACAAGCGTAAGCGGAGGATAGCTTTTTTGACTTAAGGGCTGTCCTGCTCCGGATGACGTACTTGTGATATGATGGTTTGGCAGCGATTGTTTTTCCCGGCTCAGCATATGAGTAAACCCCAGCGCAAACGCATACAGCAGGATGGTTACTTTAAATAACAAAAGAACTATCAGCACCACCGCATAGATACTCTCCATACGGGTAAGGGGTTCTGCAAGGCTTATATAGCGTACGGCTTCAAATTCCGGCAGCGTCACGATCGAAACAAGAGGACCAAGCGTTATGATATCACGCAGCATAACGATCGCCATGGAAGCGGCCGAAAGGACCAGCCCTATCAAAAGGGGCTTTCCAGCTTTTTGATCCTTTTCCAGCATGGGGGTAATCATGGTGAAAGCCAAAACCTCTGCCATTGGAACTGCCGTTACAGAAACTGTACCCTGAATGTATTTCATGGGTTCCAACCGGAAAAACGGCTTCAAATACTCAAGCTGCACATCCTTAAGCACCAGAATGGTATTGATTGCCATTGATCCTACGGCAACGATAAATATAAAAGTGGACAAATAGATGAGGTTTTCAATTCCCTTACGGATTGAGTAGACACATCCAATCAGGGAGATAAGAATAACCGCTGAAATTGGAGTATCGGGTATCATGAAGTTCACTACGAAAATTCCAAGATCCCAGCTATTGAGCGCGGCGAGCGATAAAAAGAAGAATAGATATAAAACGGATACAACCTTTCCCAAAACCGGGCCAAATATGATCTCATCGATCTCAATCAGGTTCTTTCCGGGAAATTTTCGCAGCAACGCAGCGTAAATAGCCACGATTGGAAGGGAAAATATAAAGCCTGTAACGGCCATAATCCAGGAATCATTTCGGGTCATACTGATGATATAACCGGAACGCAGTATGGTAGCCTGCATAAAGCAAAACACTGAAAATATCAGATCTTTTGAAGATATGCTTCCATTTTGGGGTTTCATTGTGCACCTCCCGGGACCACCGGCCTTGTCAAACCGCCAGTGGAACGCAGTTCGACATCCACCTGGATATCAAGTTCAATTTTCGGAAACACATGGTCCCAGTCTTCCTTCATTGTTTCCCACTCTTCCGGATAATCACGCCGGATTGCCTCGCCAAATCCAAACACATCGGCTCTTAGCGTCCTCGCCTGTTCAAGGGCGTCTTCAATGTCAGATTGGATCGCCAGCTTCATGAGTTCCTTCAACATTTTCACGTTCTCTATACGGGACATATCTTCGGTGGTCTCATTGCTTTCAATTATCCCATCCTCGTTGATTGTAAGCTTCATACGGATCGTCCCATCCTCGGTTTTTACAGGCTTTAATCTGCTCTTGGCATGGAAGAACTCCAAGGTAACCTGCCCCCACTGCGTATCTACGATCAGTTCGCCGCTTCGGGCTTTATTGGTCACCCAAAGCATGCCTCTTGTCTGTGCTTCGTCAAGCTTGCCAATCATCTTTTCCTGTTTGAAGACCGCCGTACCTTCAAGGGTTACCTCGCTTTTCCCCTCGGATTCCTGCAACTCGATAATCGGCGCCACAGGGGCTGTAGAACCGCTCAATGTAGCGATCATAAAATCGCGTAAAGTTACAATTGCTGTTTCTGAGTTAAGGTTCTGGTTTTCCATCATACCGAAAATATTAAGCGCCGGTACTTTTTCCAGTTCAACCTCCTGCTCCAATATCTCAGAAGCCTCATCTCTTGAAATCAGGATATATACATTTAAACGCGCCTCATAATCGCGTGCGAATACGTCCAGCCCTTCCGCCATGTCCAGCTTTGCCAGATCACTGCTGAAAATGATCACTTTATTATGGGAGAAATACATCCTTCGGTTTTGCATATGTGTTATTTCGCGGATGAGGGAGAGTACGCTCTTATCTGTGCGACTGATGTTGACATAGGCTTTCCCCCCGGAGCCTCCTCCTCTGAAGGAAGATCCGACCCCCATCTCCGATGCCTTAACCACTTGAGCGGTTAGTTTCACTGTATCCGGTTGATCGCCCACGTCCAGCGCGGTGCCGACCACGATGGCTAATTTGTAAAGCTCTCTTTGACTCCAGCAGGCGGTCAGGCATAAAATCATCAGCATAAAAAGTAAAAACATAGTAATGCGGCGTGCACCCTTCCAATATTTGAATGAAAAGGCTGTAAGCGGGAGAACTTTCATACAGATTGGGCTCTTTTTTCTTTTCATGGCTCTGTACTCCAATTGTCCTTGTCATTCACGGACGAATCATATAAGGGGGCGTCCCCCCGCCGTTTCAAATCCTGTGGGTTGATTTCACGGGGGCGAGTCTGCATGTCCTGGAGGGGCACACGCACAGCCGTATCTCCCAGATTGGCCCTCTGAAACGGCGCAAAGGGCGCCAGATAGTGGGAACCGAAGGATCTTAGAGAAGTGAGATGAATAAGTATCATAAATGCGCCTATGGTGATACCAAAACTCCCCATAGTAGCAGCCATGATCAGCAGAAACCATCTCAAAGATGTCATGGCGTCTGTGATAAAGGGAATTGCAAAGCTCGTTACAGCGGTGATTGCGACAACAATGACTACCGGAGCTCCTACTATCCCGGCTTGTATGGCCGCTTCTCCCATCACCAAAGCGCCCACGATATTGACTGTCTGTCCGACTGGCCGGGGCATACGGATTCCAGCTTCCCGCAGAATCTCAAAAATAATCATCATGACACTCATCTCCACCACTGCGGGGAAAGGGATGCCCTCACTGGATTGCGCCATCGTAAACAGTAAATTGGTTGGAATCAGTTCCTGGTGATAGTTGGCAAACGCTATATATAGGGCGGGGCTAAACAGGCTGATAAAAAGCGCTATCAAGCGCAGTATTCGCATCACGGTCGCATATTGGCTGCGCGCAATGTAATCCTCCGCGTTTTGAATATTCTCTACGAACAGCATTGGCACCGTCATCACAAACGGTGCTCCGTCCACGGCAATGGCAACCCGGCCTTCCAGCATCTTTCCCGCAACTGCGTCCGGCTTTTCACTGCACCAAATCGTTGGAAAGACTGAGAACGGTGCGTCAGAGATATACTGCTCCACATACCCTGTAGCAAGTATTGCGTCGGTATCAATTTTTTTCAGTCGGCGCTCGACTTCACGAATCAGATCCGGATCTGCAATTCCTTCTATATAAAGAATGTTTATCTGCGTGTGCGTACGTTTTCCAATTACGGTGGCGCGGGTTTTGAGAGCCGGATCTTTTATCTTTCGGCGTATCATTGACGTGTTTGTGCGCAGATTCTCGGTAAAACCCTCTCGTGGGCCGCGAACGGCTGTCTCACTGGCCGGTTCGGTAATAGCTCTTTTTTCCCAGCCCTTTGCCCCTATATCGAGAGCTTTGCAGAACCCCTCTGCCAAGAGCACCGCATTCCCCGACAGGCAGGCTGCTATCACTTCATTATGCGTAAAGACGGTTTTTACTCTCCAACAGCCAGAAGCCTGTCCCGAATTTTGTCCATGCCCGAGATACCAGATGTCTCATCGCCAGGGAAGAGATGGCCGCCGTGCATGAGCGGCTTTATGATGCTGTCGCTTATCATCGAAAGGTTAACCAGCCCATCCAGAAAGATCAGAGCGGCCTGAACCTCTCCGTCTTTATCTGCCCCGAAGGAAAACTCACGGATGATAAGGTCGGAACTATCCTCAAATGTGGCTTTGAGAGCGTCAAGATTCTTTTTGAGACTTCGAAAGAGGATGTTCGGGTTTTCCTCTATGCTCTGGCGGGCCTCATCCTTTTTTCTCTTTTGTTTATGCTGTTCCATAACCATCCCGAATAGCTTCATGATAAAATGCATTTGAATAAATCCCTCAATGTTATCAATATCTTGATTTCAAAGCTGTTACTAAAAAAATACTTATTGAGGTTCCCGAGCCCCACTAGCAATCTTCGATTGCGTTGACGGGCGGGGTTCTTATTTAAGTCTGGTACATTTTTGAAAAAATTATACCAAATTCTGTGCCATAGCAGCTAATTAGCACCGGTTTGATATTACAGGGAAGAACGGTGGCACCGCACATATATTTGGTCTTATCAGAAGCAAATTGCTCAACGGAAAAAAACAAGCTACAATAGAAGTAAATGCTTAATCAAAGAAGTACTTGAAATGGATATATCCATACCATCAGGGGAGGAATTATGATAGAACGCAACAAACGAAAAATCCGGATTGCCTTTTGGGCCGCCGCTACGCTGCTTTTCTTGCTGCTGGGTATCAGCAGGCCGCTTCTGCAGCTTTCCGAGAGCATGACCTGGACCTTATTTTGGGTATTGTGTGCATTGACGCTCATAGCATGGTATCTGATTAATCAGCTATGGTATCTTGAATTTCGCAAAATAGTCGGCGCCCTTTTGCCTATTCTCACCGAAGAGAAAGACCCTGACCGTTATATAGCGGAAAATGAAAAGCTTTTGGTTGGCAAAAAGGCCGAGCAGATAAAGGGAATTCTGCGAATGAATATCTGTGCCGCGTATTGTGAAAAAGGTGATTACAGCAAGGCAAAAGAGCAGCTTTTAGCCCTTCGTCCACAGAAGCTCTATGGAATACAGAGAGTTGCGTATTTGGCAGATTTAGCTTATGTATACTTCTATCTGGACCAAATAGCTGAAGCTCTCGACGTGATGGCGCAAAATAAAAAGGGGCTTTCTGATTTTGCACAGAGCCCTCATTTAGGCGGCTTGATTGCTGTGCTGCAAATTTTCGAGCTGCTTGCCCGCGGAAACGTGGATGAAGCCAAGGAGGCTCTTGAGAAAGCAAGAGAACGTTGGCCGGATAGCCGGTATGAGAGCGATTTTCTTGCCCTGGAACAAAAACTTCACGCAAGGGAAAGCGGGAACGCATAATCAAAGGTAATTGACGGACGGACTCATTTCAGCAGCTGATCATTCCGGAAAAAATCTTTCCAGGGGTCGCCGCCGCCGACCCTTACCAGCGCATCCGCCATATTGATACCGTCGGGGGCGACCGTATCCAGCTCGCTCCATGCAATGGGCATGGACACTCGGGCTCCTTTTCTTGCTCTGATGGAATAAGGGGCGATACTGGTGGCGCCCCGGCCGTTTCGGATCCAGTCGATAAATATCCTGTTTGTCCTTTTAGCCTTTCTGACATTGCTTGTGTAGCGGTCAGGCCACTTCTGCTCCATAACCTCGGCAACGCGCCTTGCAAAATCGTGAAACGTATCCCATGAAACAGCGGGTTTTAACGGTACAACCACATGATACCCTTTGCCTCCGCTGGTCTTGAGGTACGAAATGAGTGAAAGCTCGTCAAGAATACTTTTGATGTCTTTCACACCCCGGCGCACTGAATCCAGGTCCATTCCCTCATCCGGATCCAGGTCAAATACCATCATATCCGGCTTTTCGAGTTCGTCTATACGGCTTCCCCAGGTATGAAATTCCAGCGTGCCCATCTGCGCTTCAAATATAAGTCCGGGCGCGTTCTCAATATAGAAGTAGTCCTCCGTCTCTCCGTTGCTGTTCGTGACCGGAACGGTAACGATTCCTTTGTTGTCCGGCCCGGGATGCTTCTTATAGAAACAGGATCGGGATATCCCCTTGGGGCAGCGCACGATGCTTAAAATCCTATGACTCACATAGGGCAGCATACGCTCTGACACCTGCGCGTAATACCGGACCACATCCGCTTTTGTAATTTCAGGGTCGTCAAATATTACCTTATCGGGGCTCGTAATCTTTATTCCTCCGATGATGATACTGTTGCTGTTTGCTTCCATTGTCCTCTCCAATTCTTCAGGCTGTGTCTAGTCATCCGCTTTTTCCTTTTTTATTTCTATGGGATCTTTATCCGTCCGCAGACCCTTGAAGCTTGCCTGCCTTATCAGATTCTCTTCGGTCCATTGGGCAAATTTGATTTCCGCGACCAGCTTGGGTTCAAGCCAGGTGATTTTTTCATTTGACCTGGGCTTCGGCGCGAATTTGAAAGGGGGATCCGTCTTCTTCAAGCTTTCAAATTTAGTCTCAAGCTCTTCCATGTCGGACTCGCTCAAACCCGTTCCAGCGCGTCCGGTATAGATTAATTCCCCGTCTTCATAAACACCAAGGAGAAGCGAGCTTACCCCGCGCGTTTTTTTGTCGGAAAGCGTATATCCTCCGATGACGAATTCCTGCCTTTTATCGCATTTCAGCTTGATCCAATCACCGTTTCTTGTTCCACTGTAGACGGAATCGGCTTTTTTGCCGACGACTCCCTCCATGCCGGTCTCACAGGCTGCGGCAAAACTTTCCTCTCCGTTTCCCTTGACATGCTTGCTGTAGTAGAGGTTTTTCGGGGCATTCTCCATCAGCGCTTCAAGGGTTTCTTTTCTTTGGATCAAGCGCTGCCCCCGGAGGTCCGCGCCGTCCAGCGCAAGGAGATCAAAGACTATATAGGTAAGGCTTTGGGGCTTGGGGTTTCTCATATAGTTTTGCAGAGCCTGAAAATCCGTCTTGCCCTTCGCATCGGTAATCACCATTTCCCCGTCCAGGACCATTGTCCGTCCTGCAGCCCAATCGATCAGGGAAGAGGTGATGTCCTGAAACCGATCCGTATAGTCGTTGCCGTTACGGGTGATAAGCCGGACGCTGTTGCCCTCAATATACGCGAGGATCCTGTAGCCGTCGTATTTCATCTCATAGAGCCAATCCTCGCCTTCGGGAACCGTATTTACAAGCTTGGCAAGCTGTACGTCGGCCTGGCTAAAGGGGTTTCTTGCGATTTTTTCGTTTTTGCCCGCTTCAATCTCCGCCATGGTACGTCCGGTGCGGATACTGGTGGTGAATTCGGAAATCCCTTCGCCGGTTTTGGCATACTCGTCTCTTTCTTTGAGCAAAAGCCAGTTAGCCTTAGTCTCACCTGCTTTCGCTTTCATCCGAACCAAAGCCCATTTGCCCTTGAGCCTTCTTCCTCTCAGAATAAACTTAAGGGAGCCCTTGCTGAGGCCCTCAGCCACATCCGCCTGAGGCTCCCAATGACCTTCATCCCAGAGCATCACAGTGCCGCCGCCATACTCCCCTTTGGGAATCGTCCCCTCAAAGTTCCTGTATTCCAGGGGATGCTCCTCTACCTGTACGGCGAGCCGCTTATCGCGGGTATCGCAAGACGGTCCTTTGGGCACCGCCCAGCTCAAAAGAACGCCGTCCCATTCCAGACGAAAGTCGTAATGATCCCTGCTGGCTATATGATGCTGCACGACAAACCTGAGCCCCTTTTCGGGCGTTGCCCCTTCGCCTTCCGGCTCGGAGGTCTTTTCGAAATTCCTTTTTTGGTTGTATTCTTCAAGTTTAGCCGCCATTACGCCAGCTCCTTCTGTTTATGACTGATTTGCGCGACATCATAGCAGAAATACCTCTAATGCTAGTGTTTCCGATTGGATTATAAGTATCCGGTTTAAACGGGACACACCCAGAAAGATCAAAGCCAAAAGATCCTTAGAGAATATATTGGCATGGGAATATAAAGTGCTGCAATTATAAGGGAAGCTAAAGGGTGAAAATAGTATGAAATCATCTTGGAAAGTCAAAAATTTCCTCAATTGGTGTGCTTAATACCCGGGAGATGTCAACCGCTAGTTTCAGCGAAGGATTGTACTTTGCCGACTCAAGCCGGATTATTGTTTCCCGCCGGACGTTGACTTTGATTGCTAATTCCTCTTGCGTAAGCCCGGCAAGCTGACGGTATTTTTTCAAATGGCTGATGTACTGTTCCATATTCCCCTCCCGTCAGTGTTTCTCATAATACCAAAAGGCCACGGCATACGTTATGAACGTCGCCGCCCAGCCAAGGGCGGCAATGAGAACAATAAACTCCTGCGAGCTTATTCCGCATACCATCCCGATTCCTATGGCAAACAAGGCAAGGGCGGGAATGAACATAACCGCTGCTTTCGCTTTTAGGCGGTTTTCCTCGTAACGCTCATCCGGCATTTCGGAAGCGAGCCTTGCGGTAAAAAAGAAGCTGAAAAAGCTAAAAAAACTGAAATAAAACAAATCGGGCGGTTCATGGGTGAAGAAGTAATGAAATCCTAAAAAACCCACGAACCCCAAGAGCCAAGTGAAATGCCGACCTTTTCCCGGCTTTTTTCTGCTTTGGAACATATCAAAATCCTCCTGTTAAAAAAGTGACTGGCAATGCGAGCAATAGCATTATGCCCGGCACAACATATTTGCGCGGGTGATGCCATAAATCGCTCTCGACTTTCCAGTCGAGGAGCGGAAACTTTATTTCAAGGGTAACAGTCAGCACCGCACTCAAAATAGCGAACAACACAGCAAATACAGGCATTATCGGTGAAAAACCACCCACTATTAACCGCCAAGCCGTTAAATAGAACCCGCAAGCGATGGTGTTCATGACCGTGACAAACAAGGCGTAGGGGAGCAGAATGCAGTCGGTCTGCCGTGGCAAGAGCCTAATCTGTCGATACAATGCCCTGTCGCTTGACAAAAGAATGCCGAGGGGCGTATTCAGGCACATCAGAGCAAACCCCATCGGGAGGAAGTTTAAAAACGCGCTCTTGCCGATGGACGCAGCGAACACGCATCCGAACGCCCACAGCATGACTGTGTTAACAAGATAGTTCTTATTGTTCAGCAAATACCGCAGAAGATAAATGATGAAATTGTGTCTTGTGCGGTTGATGTAGTGGTAACCCGCTATTTTCTTTTCAGAGCGGAAAACAAGCGGATATATTGCTGCTCCGCTGACCGTAAAGCACATGAAAAAGCCAATGACCGCCGATAAGCGAACCGTGCTTACCGCCAAATATCCAATCAGCAGTAGCCCTGCTTTGGTGAGCAATGTGTAGAGCGCGACCGAGACATAAAAAGCTGCATGAAACGCAAACGGGTTCTCCGGCAGCATAAGCTGTCCGCGCAAACTGTCTGCGGTGTCGTCTGATGACAGCACCTGCGCAAAGCCGCTGACCGTTATAAAAACGGTTGTGAGCCACAGGACAGGCGGCGCAATTTCGAGCCTGAACCCTGACGAACGCAGGGAAAACAGCACGATAGTCCAAATCAAAAGGGCTTTTGGAACACGCTCATATTTCGCGCCCATAAACTTTTTCAGGTTGGCATTAAGAATCCGTGTCATTGAGCGCCCCCCGAATCTGCCCCGCGTCAATTTGCCCATGGGTAAATTCACGGCTAATTTGGCCGTTTTCCAACACAAGCACTCGGTCGGCTGTCAGGCAAATGCTCTCCAAAACGTGGGAGGAAAACATCACCGTGCCAAACTGGCGATAGCCGTTTATGAGCGAGTACAGGTATTCCGTGCTTTGGAAGTCCAAGCCGTTTACAGGCTCGTCAAGCATCAGCAGGGGCAGGCGCAGGGCAAAGCCTGTAATTAAGAACACCTTCCGCTTGTTGCCTGTTGATAAGTCCCGAATCAGCACCCGTCGATAATCCCCAAAGCCGAACCCATTCACCAACTCGTCAATCCTCGCTTGGTCGGAGGTCTTTTGATAAGCTGTAAAAACATGCGAGAGGTATTCGTTGAACGTATAGTATTGGAACGAAGAGTCCTCGGAAAACACGGTGTAACGGCGCGCCTTAAAAGTCCGATCGGCAAAATTCATGCCGCCGCTGTAATCCTTGTGAATGCCGGACAGCGTGTTAATGAGCGTAGTCTTACCCGCGCCGTTCAAACCGATAAGTCCCACGACCTCATTTTTCAGCAGCGTGAGGTTCAAATCCCTGATTACAGGACTGCCCTTGTGATACCAGATTTTCAGATTACTAATAGTGAGTAGATTGTCCATAGTACCGCCCCTACTTTTTTGTATCGCTCCTGAACGCCGGATACAGGAACGCCGCGCCGACGAGCAGGAATCCCACGCCTTGCCACCAGTCAGGGTTGCCGCGTACTAAAATAGTCACGCCAACTATCAACCAAATTGTGCCAATGACAATGCGGATAAGTTTATGCCCCATAATAGGACCTCCAATGAAGTGATAAATAGATCACATTATGTTATAAATATATCACCATCCGCTTTAAATATCAAGAAGCAAATTAAAATCCAGAACACGTCGACAATATCTTGGCCGGAAACAAGCGTTTTGAGTTTCGGAAGACCAGATGCAAAGAGAATATTGATGCTATCGTGATTTACGCAACAGCCCCCATCATGCAAGTCGTTGCAGAAGTCGAAGTTACTGGCATCATCGAGGGAACACTCCAGACTGTGTGGAAACGTACGGCCTATGCCGCTGGTATCGATAAGAGCTTTTTTGACAAATATTATAACGGCAGAGAAAACGCTGTAGCCTATGCACTAGGGCGCATCAAACGATATCGCAAACCATTAAAGCTATCCGATTTTGGAATCAAATCACCCCCGCAATCATATGTTTACGTTCGGAGTGAAATATGAAAAGGTGAGATCATAAACCAATACAAAAGGCATCGCTTCTTTATCTTTTGAGGGATAGAGCTGCAGCCGCTTCAGGTCAGTTTAGCATCACCGAATGGCTTTCTAAAATAAACCAATCAATACTTGCATAGGAATGATGAAAATCTACTGCCATGCGTGGTATGATATCAATATTAAGTATTGGAACTACCGTGTTTATGTTTCGCAGAGGAGTCAACAATGGGAAATCACATGAAATGCTTTATTGATATTATTGCATTGATTATAATATACGCTGTTTTTCTTTTTAAAAAGTGGAAGGCAAGAGGAAAAGACATTTTGCTTGTAAATACACTTCTGTATGTGTATATCGCTTTGGTTCTTTATGTGACATTAATGCCTGTCATTGTCTCACTTCCGGCTATTTTTAATCATCCCTATGTGCCAATGCATATGTTGCCTTTTGACGACTATTTCTCAGGCAGAGGCGATGCAGAGCGGCAGATCTTGCTCAATGTAATTATGATGATTCCATTCGGGTTTTTAATGCCTGTCGTAAAAAGACAGAGTATGTTCGCTTGCGCACTGCGGACGTTTTTGTTCAGTCTTTGCATTGAGCTGCTTCAACCCTTGATTGATGGATTTCGATCATCTGATATAACAGATTTGATCACAAACACGGTTGGCGGAGTGATCGGGTATTTGCTATATTTGCTTTTTAAGCCGCTGATAAATACTCTGTTAAATCGCCTAAAGTCTAACTACACAAGATGAGTATAATGGGAAGTTATAGGGCATCCTTTTCTGGTAATAAATACATTAAAAAAGTAATTGAGGTAATACTTGCATGTCTTCATATAAACGTGATAAATTATGAGTAGAAAACATCCATAGCGGGATGCAGTCTATGGATGTTTCTATAATTGAATAAGCTGCTGAATCCAGAAATGGAGCGGGAGAACCAAATTTTGGGGTGAATCACGATTTTTTGTGTAGGGTGAACTTTCCATCCAAATCCGTCAGCTAATCTCGTAAGCGTTGAAAGCGAAGGTAAGTAATACCTTTATTTAGCGCTACAGAAATTTTTCTGTATCTTTTCTATTTTCTCCCGTTTTCAGCAAAAGAGGAACGATCCAGTCAAGCGATCCAGTTATAAGCTTAATCAGTTGAAAATATTTCCATTATTGCCTGAAAGGAGGACAAGAATGAAACTTAAAATAGGATTGTTCGGATTCGGGAGAGCCGGTTCCGCCGTGGCAAAAGAAATCTTAAATGACAAGGAATGCAGTCTTATGTGGGTCATGCGCCGCACCGATAAATATGAGGGCAGCTATGCGAGCCATCTGTTCGGTCTTGAAAGGGACGAAGGAAAAATTGTTTCTTTGGTCCACACCGATCTGGAGCGTTTCTTTGAAGAAAACCCCGTCGATGTGATCATTGATTTTTCCGCCTCCTGCGCGGTTGCTGAATATCAGTATGCTGTAAAGTACGGTACCCGGATCGTCTCCGCCATTTCGAACTACGATGGGAAGGATCTGGAGCGCCTAAAGGAGCTGAGCCGCGAGACCAAGGTTCTGTACTCGCCAAATATCAGTATTGGCATCAACTTCCTCATCGAGGCGTCGAAGGTGCTCCAAAAAATCGCGCCGCAAGCGGATATTGAAATTATAGAGGAGCATTTCAGGGACAAAAAAGACGTGTCCGGTACGGCCCTTCGCATCGCTCAGGATCTGTGCCTGGATACTAAAAAACACGTCAACTCCATCCGCGTCGGCGGCATTGTCGGCAAACATGAGGTTGTTTTTGGCCTGCCGAACCAGACCATCCGAATCATCCACGAATCGATTAACCGATCAGCATTCGGAGAGGGTGCAATCTTTGCGGCAAAATGGCTGATGGAGCAGGAAGAAAACGGTCTTTACACAATGGAAAAGGCAATGTCGCTTTCGATTACGAACGGGAACGGTTTTAAAGGGCAGAAATGAAAAATTTGCAAGTCACTACCTCGTTTGCGCAGGTCAATATATGATCGCCTTTCTCTGAGACAGGAGCCGTGGGACTAAATAAAAAGATCATGCGGTTTTGGCGGACAGATGATAAAATATTGATTGAAATACGGCAGATGAGGAGACAAAATGGAAATTAAGATCAATAAGGCAATCTTGCATATACTGGATAACAACAGCGCTTATCCGGTTTTTTCTCAGAGCGAATTGGAGCTAAATGAAGCGACCGAAGATTTTATGGCAAAGCATATTCAAAAAATCATTTGCGATGATTACATGAAAGAAGCTCAGTTTAATGAGAATTCGCCCTTCCTTCCTTTACTGGATAACCTAAAAGCGGATAAAGATTTTCAGAAAGCCAGCACTGAAATTGCAAAGAGATTACATGACATCATGAGGAGCAATATCAATATTCCCAATGCGGACCTGCTCGCTGCGCTGGTTCAAATTGAAAATGAGGAGCACTTAGCGCTCATTAAGTTTAATTATAAAGAGGGCTTTACTCATTATGTCAATTATAACGAGCAGGGGACGGATAACCAAATTATTGTGCATAAAGTGCTCTTCGCTTCCGAAAACCAAAAGAACGACGAGGGTGCAGTTATTAATCTAAAGGACCTAACCCTTCGGCTGGTTGAAAAGTCCTATGAAATAAATGGTGAGAAAACATATTATTTTTCAAAAATGTTTTTAGGCTGTTCCGCCAATCCCTCGCAAAAAGAGAGTCTGAAAATCGTAAATAAAGCGGCGTCTGAATTAGGACGCAAATACTTTGATGATAGTTTTCATACCGCTTCGGAATTGAAGTCGGCCCTGTATGACTCTATTGAAAGCTGCCGTGAAATTGATATTGAATCAGTGGCTGACAGAGTATTTGATCATCAGCCTGAAATAAAGGAGGAGTACCTGGCCGAAATTAAAAAGGCGGGGTTGCCTCCGAAAATTCAAATCAGCAGCCAAAAACCGGAGAAGCAATTTGCAAGGCAGAAGATTAAAACCGATAACGGTATAGAGCTAAGCATACCCATGGAATTATACAGGGACAAAAGCGCTATTGAGTTTATTACAAATACTGACGGTACCACTTCATTGGTCATAAAAAATGTTAGCCGGTTTATCAGCAAGTAAATAAATGAAATCCACAACAAAAGCCTGCTGATAGACTTGCGGCTTTTGTGTCAGCATGCGTATAGATGAATAAAAAGAGGCCGAAAGTATGTTTAAATGTTCACATTGTTTATTAAAAACATCTCGGCCTCTTTGAAGTTTTTAAACTTCATTTGTTGGCTCTTGCGGAATTCCGAGGTCAATTTTTCCGTTTTATTTCTGTTGCTGTTTTTGAGTGCATCAAATAGATCGATATGGCTTTGCACATAATTGCCGTATACAATTTTATTGCTGGCCAAAAGAAAACTTATGATCTGTTCTTCGGAAGATTCAATAATGCTGGAAAATAAATTATTTTTGGAAGCGCGGGTTATGCAGAGGTGAAATTTGTAGTCTGCCTGGCACATTTGTTCATAGTCGTAGTGCGGTTTTGTGGACCAATATATGAGAAGGTCAAGCTGCTCTTTTATTGCTTTTTCATCTTCCTTATCCAAACCGCTTTCAAGAAGTCTGGAGATGACATATTCTTCAATGGCCGTACGGAGATCTATGATTTCCAAATAATCCCGTTCAGATAAAGCAAATTTCACATGGGGCACATTCACCGCACTTTGCACAAAAGAGCCTTTGCCCTGGATGGTGCGAATCAAACCCCGTTCGCGCAATACATTTAAAGCGCTGCGGATACTGACACGGCTCACATTGAACATTTGAGTAAGCTGGGCTTCGGAGGGAATTTGCTGGCCAAGCTCCCACTTTCCGTTGTAAATATATTCCGCTAACTGATCAGCAACGAGATTGCTCAAAGATGCCTTTTCAATATGAATGGATTCCATAGCTACCTCCGGATTTTTATTATTCATATAATATAATAATACTATATTATGTTATTGTAATACAACCATATAGGTCAATTATAACCAAAGAAACCTTTTATTAAAATTGGGGAATATGCACAATAAAATGGACCGCTATCTATGACAAACGCTAAAAAATTACTAGTTTTACAATTGATATTGACAAGAAATTTGTTCAATTTTATAATATATAACATGTCGAGATATCATACAAGTTAACAAGTAAATATCCAATTACTATTTTACTGTATCTAAGCCTCATCAACGAACATACACTTGGATCTATTTTATTTATAATAGATTAGTTCAACAGAATAATGGAGGGTGTAACATGAGAACCAGAAAAACTACGATTGTCCTGGCGATTATCATGCTAGCAGCCATACTCGTTTCAGGATGCGGCTCGAAACAATTTCCCGGTAAGAACATCAACGTAACTATTCAATATTCGGCAGGCGGCCCAACGGATATGTCGGTGCGCGGCTTGTTGGACGTTGCAGGCAAGAACCTGCCAAAAGGCGTCAGCTTTGTCCCGGCCAATAAAACTGGGGCGGGCGGCATTATCGGCATGACCGAAACAGCCAAGGCTAAAACCGACGGATATAATATTGGTGTTATATCTGTTGACTTGCTGATGCACCACTACCTTGGCAAAACCGACCTGACCAAGGATGATTTCATTCCGCTGGCGGTGACCATGGCAGACCCATACGGATTGGTTGTAAATGCCAAAGCCGGGTATCAGACGGTAGATGAATTCATTGCTTACGCAAAAGATCATCCCGGAGAGGTTACGGTCGGCAATTCTGCAGCCGGCGGAGCACCTCACCTGGCAGCTCTGGCCTTTGAAAAACAATTCGGGCTTAAATTCAAACATGTCGCTTATGATGGTTCTGCTGAGTGTATTGCCGCAATTGCAGGCGGTCACTTGGATGCAACCTTCACCCAGCCTTCTCCTGCAAAAGCTCAGATGGATGCGGGCCAGATGAAGATGCTTGCCATCATGGATGAAAAGAGAATGGAGTCTTTCCCGGATGTTCCTACCGTAAACGAAACTCAAAAAATCGACTTTAATATGCGCGGTTGGGTAATGATAGCAGCTCCTGCCGGTATGTCCGAAGAGCATATCGCTTACTTCAAAGATTTATTTACCAACGCAGTAAAGGATTCTAAATATAAAGAAGTTATCGCATCCTTGGGTATGCAGCCCGTTGAATATATTGGGGACGACATTACAAAAATGTTAAATGAAGATGATGCTTTTTATAAGGAACTGTGCAGTGGTTTAGACATTAACTGATACAACAACCTACATACTGCTGATGGTTTTGGAGCAGCCACGTGTATAGACCCCTGCACGTGGTTGCTATCAAAACCGGAGTATGTCTCTTCACGCTGTTTTAATCAGTATTCGGACGGAACAAAAAATGTTTTAGACACATTTGTTATTGAGGAGTTGATTGAATGAAAAAATGGAATATTGGTTTGGCAGCCGTTTTTATTGTGTTGGCCACCTCCATTTTTATAAATACGCAAAAATATGCCATCAGCACCGGTGACGATCCGGGAGCCGCTTTCTGGCCAAGGGCTTTGGCGGTTATTCTTGTGATACTTTCCGTTATTATGGCAATTCAATCCATGCTGAAAGAAAGCCGGCCATCTCCCATTAATTTTAAAGCGCCGGAAATGAAAAATATTTATGCGATGCTTGTGATTTTTCTCCTGTTTGCGATATTGCTGTATTTCGGAGGGTTTGTCCTGGCTTCTCTGCTTTTCATACCTGCGGTTATGCTGGTGCTGGGCGAGAGGAGACCGATTCATATTGTGTTAACCAGTGTAATCCTGACCGGAGCAGTTTATTTCTTCTTTACCGTCTTGCTTCGTATTACATTGCCGCAGCCATTTTTTATGTAAGGGGGAATCACTATGTCTAATTTATTAATAGCTATCTCCGGTGTTTTTACACTATATAATATTCTTGCCATACTCGGCGGAACCATAGCGGGTATTATCATAGGCGCTTTGCCGGGCCTGTCGTCTGTTATGGGGCTATCCATTCTTTTGCCCATGACCTTTACCATGGAGGGCTTAGGCGGCATTATGATGCTTTTGGGAGTCTTCTGCGGCTCTATTTACGGCGGTTCCATTTCTGCAATTTTGATTAATACACCGGGAACCTCTGCATCCGCAGCCACCGCTTTAGACGGATATCCCATGGCTACAAAGCGCAACGAGCCCGGAAGGGCATTGGGTATTGCCACTTTTGCGTCCACCTTCGGAGGCTTGTTCAGCTGTGCCGCATTGGTTATTTTTTCTCCATTGCTGGCTAAAGTAGCATTACAGTTCAGCGCGCCGGAATATTTTGCGTTGGCACTGTTCGGCATCAGCATTATCACCAGTATTTCGTCAAAATCCATTATCAAAGGATTAATAGGCGGAGTGTTCGGGCTGCTCTTAGGCTGTATCGGAATCGATAAATTGACAGGAGTGGAGCGGTTTACCTTTGATTCTGTTTATCTCATGGGAGGCATCTCCTACATTCCGCTTTTAATCGGTCTATTTGCCTTTGCACAAGGCTTATTGAATATTGAAGATGCTTACGGTCAGGTATTCCAAAAAATCAATGTCAAAATTAAAAAGAGCTTCCCTACAAAAGAAGACCGAAAGCGAATATATCCAACGGTTTTACGGTCCAGTATCATCGGCACCTTTATTGGCGCAGTTCCGGGTACGGGCGGGGATATCGCTTCCTGGGTCTGCTATAACGAGGCCAGGCGCTGGTCAAAGCATAAAGAAGAGTTCGGCAATGGATCACCGGAAGGTATTGCAGCTTCCGAATCAGGCAATAACGCCATATCGGGCGGCGCCCTGGTACCACTTCTCAGCCTTGGCATTCCAGGCGATGCAGGTACAGCCGTCATGCTGGGATCCCTGATGATGCTGGGAATTGCGCCGGGACCACTGCTCTTTACAGAACACACCAGCACGGTATACATGATTTTTATCGGACTTTTCCTGGCCAATGTGTTTATGGGTGTTCTGGGCTTTTTAGGAATCAAGCAATTTACTAAAGTATTAAACGTGTCTAATAAAATACTGATTCCCATTATTTTTACATTTTGCATTGTTGGGTCGTTTTCCATCAATAACAGTATCAATGATGTATTTTTTATGATGATTTCAGGAATTATCGGCTACTTCCTGCTTAAACTGGACTTTTCCATTCCTCCCATTATTTTGGGGCTGATATTGGGAAGTATGGCAGAGAGCAATTTCAGGCGTTCACTAGTGCTCTCGGGCGGCTCCTTTGCCACGTTTTTTGAGCGCCCAATCTCTGCTATTTTTATTCTCCTTGCGCTGATATCACTGTTTTCACCCCTCATCACCTCCTTTTGGAAAAAACAAAAGTCCAAAAAGAAAATGTGTGAAACGGCAGAGTGAAATGAGAAGGGGACGATTATGAAGAGTGCGGAGCCCTGTATGTATTGCCAGGAGGATAACCGACTTTGCGAGCTTATGTTAAAAGTGGCAAAGCTGGATACCTCCACGGTATATCTATATAGAGAAACAAGCTATCCGGGCAGATGCGTCCTGGCTGTTAACCGGCATGTGCATAAGCTGACCGAACTTTCGGAAGAAGAAAGAAATGGGCTGTTTCGGGAAGTCACGCTTGTGGCCGGGGCCATTATCAGCCTATATGGGCCCCAGCATATGAATTATTTGATTTTAGGTGACAAATCTCCTCATTTGCATGTACACCTTGTTCCAAAATACCAGGATGGAAAGGATTGGGGTTCTGTATTTCAAATGATGCCGAGCCCCTCCAAATTCCTTGAGGATCAGGAGTATTCCAGGCAGATTGCACTATTGCGCCAGGAGCTCATGGGCTCTTAATGGTCCATGCAACCACTAAGAAAATTTAAATGTGGTGGGCACAAAATTTTTAAAAAAACATGTATGATATAATGATGTAATACAAGTATACATGCATGGTGAACCAGTATAAAATCGAAAGGATGCTGTAAACTTGAAAGAAATATTTGTTGAAAAACGAAATGATATACTTTTTCCCCCAAGCGGAGCCGCATTTCTGGAAAACTGCAGGCGCCTGCAGGAAGAACTTCGACATATGTTCGGGCAGGGTCCGGAATCCTGTGAGTTGGGTGCGAAAATTGCCGCAGAAATTGCCATTGATTTAAGGTCTTATCTTGTGCAGTGGAAACTTGCAGCATATATAAAGGGCGGAAGCCTTACACAAGCCGAAATAGATGACCAGGCAGATCTGTTTTTGAACCTGGCCCGTTCCCATGGGACAAAAGAATTGGCTGCGGCGGCCGAAAAGGAAATTGCGGCCATTGAGCACAGCAGTGTAAAACGGATGTGCGAGCTGACGCTGGCAGGGGAATTGAACACTGTTTGGGGACATGATTATGCCTCCGGATTAACCCATTCGCTGCGCCGGGGCGCACGCTGGGTAACCAGTAATCCATGCAAGGTTACGGCTTATAAAAAAGATTTTCCCGACCAGTTCAAGAAAATCATAAAAGGCATAAAAAAAGAGTTTGCCAACGCACCGGTTGAAGACCTGGTGTCCCTTCTGTTTATGAAAATCTGTGCGGTCAGTGCACGGGAGCTAAGGCCCATTTTTGAGGCCACCAATGGCGAGTATGGTTTTGTATGCGTGCAGACCAACCCGTTCAATATTCCTCATGAGGACAGCGCCGATAAGATGGTAAAGCAGGTAGAGTTTTGGTACGAAGCATTTAAAAAAGAGCTTCAGACCGAAACGCCCAATGTGGTTTTCAAGCTTCCGGCCGTCGAAACCGGTATAGAAGCAACCAAGCGTTTGCTTGAAAAATCTTACCGGCTTTGCCTTACGCTGAACTTTACAGTGACACAGCATGAAATATTCGCAAAGCTTCTTAATCAAGGCAAGCATCGGAATTTTGTAGTGCTGATGGGCGGGCTGCTGGACGATAAAGTGACGCAGGAGCTTTCCGAGCTGGGTATTGAAAACGCCAAATCATACGGTGTACACGCGGCGCAGGCAGTCATACGAAAATCGTACGCCAACTTACATAAGAAAGGTTATGACAAGAATGTCTCCATCATGACCGCTGCCGTGCGCGGGCCCTGGGCCATTGCTAATACCCTTGCGCCTGCCCATAGCGCTCCGACCCTGATTACGACACTAACGAACAAGATCAATGAATTTGATGCCTTGCCATTGCCATTGGAGAGCAATATGGATACCCCGGTGGACCCGCAGATTATGGAAGTACTCCAAAAAAGCAAGGTATTCCGCCAGGCTTATTGTCTTCCTGAGGAAGGGCTGCTCACCTGGGAGAATCTTTTTGAGTTCCCGCCGTTTATTGCATTTTACGATCAGTTCAGGGATGCTTACCGGGAACTGACAGATGATATGGACCAAATGTAATATTTATAGAAAGGATGTATGAAAAATGGAAGCTGTTGAGTATGTAAACAAATTGGTATCAAGCGCACGGGCTGCGCAAAGAGCGTATGAAAAGTTCAATCAGGAGCAAGTGGATGCGGTGGTCCGGGCCCTGGCAAAAGCGGTATTTGACAATGCGGAAATGCTTGCCAGAATGGCTGTGGACGAGACCCGGATGGGCGTATATGAGGATAAGGTAAAAAAGAATATGGGCAAGGCCCGCGTCATCTGGAATGAGCTGAAAGGGAAAAAGAGTGTAGGCGTTATCCGGGTTTTGGAGGAAGAAGGCATCATCGAAGTGGCAAAGCCCATGGGCGTAGTGGGCGCCATCACCCCTACGACCAACCCTGTTGTGACACCCATGTGCAATGCAATGTTTGCGCTGAAAGGCAGAAATGCCATCATCATTTCTCCCCATCCCCGTTCTAAGAAGTGCAGCACCAAAACCGTTGAGCTGATGAAAGAGGCCATCGCGCCTTTCGGAGTGCCCGAAAATCTGATCCAGATCATAGAGGAGCCCACCGTTGAGCTCTCCGGCTTAGTCATGAAGACTTGTGATGTCTGCATCTCCACAGGCGGCATGGGCATGGTGCGCGCTGCATATGCCTCCGGCAAGCCTGCTTTCGGAGTGGGCACCGGAAACGTGCAGTGCATTATAGACACAGATGTTGATATTGAAAAAGCAGTTCCCATGATCATTGAGGGACGCCGGTTTGACAACGGCATTATATGCTCCGGCGAGCAGACGGCAATTACTCCTGCTTCCCTCTATGAGAAGGTTATGGAGGAATTCGTCAAAAACGGCGCTTATTATACGGAAAAGCCGGAAGAGGTGAAGGCTCTTCGCGATACATTATTCCAAAATGGGGTCATGAATAAGGACTGTGTGGGCCAAACAGCGGAGCATGTTGCTAAGATGGCCGGTATCCCGGTCCCGGCAGGAACCAAAGTAATTGTCGTTAAAGCGGATACTTACGGTGCGGCAGACCTTTTTTCCAAAGAAAAGATGTGTCCGGTCATCTCCGCTTATGCTTATGACAGCTGGGAGCAAGCGGTCGAAATTGCACAGGCAAATCTGGAGGTGGAGGGAAAAGGCCATAGTGTCTGTATTCACAGTAATAATCAGCAGCACCTTTTATATGCTGCGAACCTACTGCCGGTATCCCGTTTCCTGATCAATCAGATTTGTTCCACCAACAATGGCGGAAGCTTCTTCAACAGTCTGTCCGCAACCACCACACTGGGCTGCGGCAGCTGGGGAAACAACTCCATCAGTGAGAATCTCAGCTATAAGCACCTGTTCAATGTCAGCCGCATTGCCAAGGTAAGACCCGGCAGCTTTATGCCGACAGATGAGCAAATTTGGGGGGAATAATCCATGAAACTTCTGGAGTATAAGGCCAAGGAGTTATTTGAGCAATTTGGCGTACCTGTCATGCATGGCTGTGTTGTGGATGATCTCGGAACCATAGCCCAGACCATTGAGGGCGCCGGACTTACATATCCTGTGGTGGTTAAGGCTCAGGTGCAGGTCGGAGGCCGCGGCAAAGC
>ENA-UOOK01002029-UOOK01002029.1-fermentation-metagenome-genome-assembly--contig:-NODE-2029-length-25587-cov-5.261084_pt1 | contig 25587 bp, 19 predicted proteins | sample MGYA00245777_ERZ724023 | MGnify/ENA primary metagenome ERZ724023 (study PRJEB28704, sample SAMN03018312) | fermentation metagenome | biome: anthropogenic terrestrial biome; feature: soil; material... | reverse complement strand
TTCAGCGTCCTCCTCGGTTGTGATGGCGACACGGGTAATCGTCACCTCCTGCGGCACGACTGGTTCAATGCTGCGCGCAAAGCCGAGCTGGACAGGCCCGCGCACCTGACCGCAGTTAAGCGCGGCCTTCACGAAGGTCGTCATAACCGCGCCGAAGGTGCGGATATCGAAGAAATTTTTACACATAAAATTGCGGATCTTTTCATCAAGCTTGTCATCCTTTTTCTTGGCGTCCTTGACGTTTTTCGGATCTATACCGAGATAGGCATAAGCTTCCGCATCGCTGCGGTTGAGCGGCACTGCATCCTTGATGTAGATACGGTAACCGGCCACTCCCTCCTTCACGGTCTCGACGTAGTTCCGAATTTTGCGCTTCAGGCAGACGTCGGTGACGATGCCGAGGTTCGTCTCCGGGTCGATACGGGGCATATTGCCCGCGTCGGGATCGCCGTTCGGGTTGCCGTTTTCCACATCGAAAAGGACTACGAATTCATACCTGTTTTTGATCGGGTCAGCCATGATTTATTCCTCCTCCATATGATTCTGTCTCTTGTCTTTCGGGGTGAAAAAGCTCTGCACCTGATGGTAGTAGCCCAGAACAAAAACGGACTGGTCGTCGAGGAAGAGATGTGGCGGGAAAGGATTTCCGTCCACATCGAGCTTATCCATCAGGCCGCCCACTAGTTTTTCATCATGGATGCTGGCAGCCTTTCCATTTGCCGACTTCCGTATTTTCCCGATATGATTCTCGTAAAGCTTGAACAGGATCGGAAAAACGCTTCCGGGCGTGGCGCATGCCGACGTGAAATAGCGGTCCTTGATCGTGGAGTTGATGCCCGGGTTCGCGTCCTGCTGCGTCTTTTCAAGCACCGCGAACAGGCGCCCCAGCACATAGGCGCGGTTGTTGCTGTCTTCATTCAGAGACACTGTCGATACCTCCTTATAGTCTTCTTTCCGTTTCCGCAAGAGGCAGGCCTTCAAAATGGCCGCCCGTCCGCGGGTGATCTTTTTGAGATGCCGGTCCTCGTCGTCCTGTTCGGCTCGGATGCGGAGCATCACCGCGCTCTGCAGTGACTGCGGGTAAGGCAGGCCGAGCAGGATGGATTTCAGGACCTCGCCGCTCATCAGGGGCGAAGCGGCCTTATCGTTCGAGTTCGGATTCACGGTCTCGCGCAGCAGCCAGTAAAGCGTAAGATAGGGGAAATCCTGCGGGGCATGCGCGATTTCCAGATCGTCATAATGCCGCCGGATGTGTTGTAAAAAATTGCCGAAGCTGTCCCGCAGAAAGAAACGGACGGAGAGCCGCGCCGCGTTCGGCGACAGGCCGAGAATGTAAAAGGGCGTCCGCATGTCGACGTCTTCCGCGACCGGTTTGCCCCGCTCCAGCCGCTTCATCACGTCACCGAGCAGCCTGTTCTGATCTTCGTTCTGCGGGCTCAGCGCAGCGGTGAAAATGTCCCGATAAACGGGCCTGGGGCTTTCCGCCCAATAGACGACCGTGGTGTCCCCGATCCGAATCCGGTGCTCCTGGTCGGAGAGCAGGTGGTTCAGCGCGGTCACATACGCGAAAGCCGCATACCGGCCGACCGGCGCGTTGAGCCCCTGCCCGCCGTCATGCCCGTAGGATTCGTAGGCGTCCGCGTTGAAGCTGACGAGGTTCGCCCCGGCGGTCTGCGCCCCTTTGACTCCCTTGATCTTACCGTGGAGCACGGCCACGGGCTCTTCCTTTCCCGTGACAAGGCACTGCATCCGTTTTCCCGGATCAAGGGATTCCCGGTAGGCTTCCCACGCGCGGCGTATCTCCGCGTCGTCCTGTGCAAATCCTCCGACGCCGAGCATGAAAATCAGGTTCCCGCCCTTGAAAATATCCTCCAGCTTTTCCGCAAGCACGGGATCTTCCCGGGCCCGCTCCGGCTCCCACCTCCGGAAAAAACTGAGCACCGCCTCGGCTGCCGGGGTATGGACACCCTGCAGCACCGTTTCGTGCAGCTTACGGCTGGCCTCGAAGCATTCTTTGGAGCGCTCCGGCCTGCCTTTCCCGTCGATGCCGAGCAGATAGGTGGAGTTGTCGCACAGGAAGTTCGCGGAAATATCCACCGACCGGGTAGCCTGCTCCGGCACCTCCACGATTTGCGGCGCTTCCACTTTCTTTTTTCCGCGCTGCACCGTCTTTTTCAGGTTGACGACGCCGAGAAGGCCGCCGCTTTCCGAAAGGTTCAGCGCATAGGACACTTTGGCGGTGCAGTAACCGGGTTTCGGCAGTTTCCCGTCCTCCGCGAGCAGCTTGTAATACCGCGCGAGCGACTGTAAAATCATGTTTTCACCTCGCTTTCAGCAACGTCGATCCGGCCGTCCCGCATCACGGCGCGGAAAAACGTCGGGCGGATGTCCTTTGGATCGGAATAGTCCATGCCGTACAGCATGTATCCGAGATCCTTTTCCCCCATGTTCTCCGGCGCGGTGGGAACGGTTTCGCTCTCGAACAGGCGGAACGCCGCAGGAAACTCCCGGCATCCGAAGCAGGGGGTGTGGAAACACTGCCCCTTTCTCAGCCTTCGCATCAGGATCGCGTAGTGCTTTTCCTCCGAATCCTGTTCCCCGCCCTTGCCCGTCAGTTCGAAATGGGCCTCGATCACATACCTCACGTCCCGGAGCACCGTGGAAGCGCGCTGCTGGATCACCTCGGGCGCATACAGATACGGCACTTTCCTCTTGTTCAGGGCGGCCAGCCCGTCGCCGCGCGGCAGCTTTTCGGGAACCTCGTTGCGCCGGATATTGGCGAACCGGATCGGGTTGCACACATCAATGCGGTCGATTTTATACCTGATCTCCGGTTTCCAATATATGGATTCCAGGATGCCGCGCGCGGCGGAGGGCGTCATCGCGTCGTAGGACATGCGTTCCGTTTTAAGTTCTGGCCTACAGAACAGTGCCAGTGGGCCCCAGACCTCCACTTTCACGCCATAACCCATTAAAAGCACTCCTTTCTTTTTTTCAGTTTTTTGGACGAATAAATATTTGTTACATAATATTATAGAGCGCTTTTCAAATTTTTCAAGCGAAATTTTAATATTTTTTTGAGGGAGTACAATAATATAAGAGTCGCATGCAAAAGTGCGTGGGTTGAAACAGTTTTTTGGATGAATGGAATTTCATGAGCGCGGTTGGCGGCAGGGCTTTCTCCTGCCGCCAACCGTATTTTATGCGAAATAGGCATTTCCGGAACCCGCCGGCAGGGCAAGTCCCGTCTCCTGCGAATAGGCGTCCAGGTCGGACAGGACGGCGAGCTCGCCGTCAAGGAGTTCGATTTTCCCGGAATCGTACAGCGCGTTGAAATGCTCCCGGTACACGTTGACGCAGTACGGGCCGAGCGCGCGGAAGAGCTCCCGGCTCCTTTCACCGCTGCGGAACCGCAGCAGCAGGGCCTTCGCCTCCGGCTCCGCGGGGATCAGGACGGCTTCCTGCTCCGTGTCGATCAGGTGGAACCCGTCCGCCACGTCGGCGAACGGAAAATTGAAATCGTCGGCCGCGCCCCGCTCGAATCTTTCCACGACGTTTCCCTTATCGAGCCGGTCGGCGGAAACGCGGTACATGGTTTCAAAATAGCAGCGGATGGCCTCCGGCGACGCAATGTCCTCGTATTTTTCCGCCACGACCTTCGTGACGTCGGCGGGCGTCTGGATGCGCGCGGGCAGATGACGGAGGTATTTTTCCTCGGAGCGGAAAATCACGACGCGGCTTTCCTCCGCCGGGCGCCTGTTTTCCCGGTTGCAGCGGCCCGCCGCCTGGATTTCGGAATCCAGGCCCGCCTCCTCGCGGTACACGGAGGGAAAATCGACGTCGACGCCGGCTTCGATCAGGCTGGTGGAAACCACGCGGCAAGGACGTCCGTCTTTCAGCCGTTTCCGGATCTCGTCCAGCACCCGTTTCCGGTGGGACGGAGTCATCAGCGTGGAAAGGTGGAAGCTCCCCTCCCGCTTCAGCAGAAAATAGAGCTCCCGCGCGTGTCTTTTGGTGTTTACGATGCACAGCACCTGGCTTTGGCCGTTGAGCTCCCGCGCCAGGTCCTCGTCGCTCCGCTCCCCGGCGGAAACCATCCGGGTGCGCCGGAAAAACGCATATGTTCCGGGAATGTCCCCGCAGATCTCCGCGCTTTTCACCTCCGGAGGGAAAAGCCCCTGCAGCGCGGGCTGCGTCGCGCTGCACAGGACCGCCGTGCAGCCGTAGTTCATGACCAGCTCCGAGATTGCCCGGACGCAGGGCAGGAGATACTCCCGCGGGATCATCTGCGCCTCGTCGAAGATGACGACGCTGCCCGCGATGTTGTGGAGCTTGCGGCAGCGGGAAGACCGGTTCGCGAACAGGGATTCGAAGAACTGCACGTTCGTCGTCACGATCAGCGGGGCGTCCCAGTTCTCCGCGGCAAGCTTCAGCCTTTCCTGTTCCTTCGTCTCCCGTTCGTCCGCGCAGTCGGGAAACGTAAAATTGCTCTGATGCTCCAGCACGTTTTCGTCCCCCAGGATCTTCCGGAACACGGCGGCGTTCTGCTCAATGATGCTGGTATACGGAATCGCGTAGATCACCCGCCTCATCCCGTGCGCCGCGGCGTGGCGCAGCGCGAACGCAAGCGAGGAGAGGGTTTTGCCGCCGCCCGTCGGCACCGTCAGCGTATAAAGGCCCTTCGGCCCCGCCGCCTTTCGCCGGCAGGTACGCAGGATCTCGCACCGCTTCGCATTGAGCGCGTTTGCGGGGCGCCCGAACGCGGCGAGGTGTTTCTCGAGCTTTTCCAGCAGCGCCGGGATGCTCTCCCCCGTCCCCCTTTCGACCGTCCCGTTGGAGACGAAACGCTCCGTATCGAGAAAGTCCGCGTCGACGAGACAGGAAAACAGCATCCGGATGAAAAAGGAAGCGGTAAAGCCGCCTTTGCCGATTGCGCGGATCGGCGGGATCGATTTGGGCAGCAGGCCCGGAAGATCGACTGCCCGATAAAACGGGCTGAAATCCGGGACCTGGCGTTTCAGCCGGGCGGCCAGCGTGGATTCGCCCTCCGAATCGGCCCGGCCGCCGCCGTCCGGCAAGCCGGCGTGGTGCCCCGCGACGCAGTAGGCCAGAATCTTTCCCACGCCGGTCGGAGACGCTTGCAGAACGGCCTGCGCGCCCGCCGTGGAATGGTCCACCTTCGGCCCGTTCTGTGTAATATGCCTCTGGAATTCCATCGAGTATTTCCCGGCGTCGTGCAGCTCCCCCGCGCAGAAGCCGTATTCTCCCGCGCCGAACGGTTTCGCAAAGGTCCTTGCGAGCTGAGCCGTGCCGTCAAGATGTTCCCCGACGGTCTGTGTCCGATGATCCTCGCTGATATGCGCCGCATATTTTGCCATCGTCTCAACCGCTCTTCCTTTCCCATGATTTCCCGGTTATTTCCCTGATGAATCTATCATAGCACCGAATGTCTTAAGAAGAAAGATATCTCGACATATTTCCTGCAATTTTCAGCAACTTATATCATTAAAATGTGAAAACTTTCTCAGTTTGCAATCTTACACAAAAAGGCAGTCCATACGAAATGGACTGCCTTTCCCAACTTTTTTCTTTGGCTCAGGATCGTGTCGGCAGCAGAATGGCGGCGGCCATCGCCGCGATGATACCGACCGTCACCAGCCACGCCGCGAGCCCTTCCATGGTCCGGGGTATACCGGTCCCCACGCGCTTCTCGACGAAAACGGAAGGGTTGGCGGGATCGTACGGATTTTTCGGTCCACGCGTCCGCCTCCCGCATGTTGTAATGAACCGAGATGAAAGAGGGCATAAGGGGGTAGCCGAACAACGCCGCTGCGCGGCCCGGGCTTTCCCGGGAACGCGGAAGGGACGAGGCGGAGGGCTTCCGGCTCCACGCGCAAGCCCCCGCCGAAACAGGTTCACAACGTTTCCCCGGACTTCTCCAACTGACGCACGGACTCCCTCCATTTGCCGGGAGAAACGCCGTAGGCCCGTTTGAACGCCTTATAAAAAGTATTGGTGGAGTTCCAACCCACCATGAGCGGTATTTTATTGATGCTCACCGACGTCCTGAGCAGTTTTTCCGCCTCTTCGAACCGGACCTCTTCGATGAAATCACACACGCTTTTTCCCGTCAGGTTTTTAACGGCGAAATAAACGGACTTTTCCGTCACTGAAAAATGTTCCGCAACCGTAAGCGCGCACAGATTCCCGTCCCTGTAAGCGGAGCGGATATACTGCACGACGTCCGCTTCGAGCTTTTTGTTCCTCCGCGTTTTCATGGCGGCGGTATCGTCGCACAGCTCCCTGCAGACCGGCAGGAAAGACAGGATCTGTTCCCTCAGGTTCCTGTCCTCGGAAAAGGCGGGAAGCGCGATCGTTTTCGCGTTTCTGTAAAGGAACCGCTCCGCGCCGTCGACGACGCTGCGGATCCCGTAAAAAACCTGGCACGTCTCCGGCGCGGTAAGCGGGGGGCGCTGCTCCAGCGCGCGGGCCGTGGAGCGGAAAAAGTCCTCGACGCCGTTTCGCTCTCCGGCAAGCAGCAGATCGTAGAGCTTCCCTCCGGCGTTGTTGTCGAAGATCATCCGGGCCGGTTCCGGACCTTCCTCCGGAGGAATGCGGACCGGTTCGGCCGCATCCGCCATCCGGAGCGAATTCCGCGCTTCCCACGCGCTCGCATAGACGTTTTTCATCCCGTTCGCCACGGAGCCAACGCCGAAAACCGCTTGGACGCCGAGGCCGGCCCCAATCTCATCCACCGCTTTCCGCAGGCAGGACCGAAGGGCTTCCGGACTCGCCGCTCCGGCGGCGAAGTTCGCGACGAAATCGGTTCTCAGCGCTTCCGCGTTGTAAAATTCAACCCGACAGCCGGTCTCCCGCGCAATCAGCTCCACAACCGCAGCCCGGGCCCTCGCTGAAAGCTCCATCGGGTCCCGCCCTTCCGGACACGATGCAATCTTCATGAGGAAGGCGCAGAAATACCGTTCCGATAAATGGAAATACTCCAGGCACCGCTTTTGATCCGCCTCCGTATGGATTCTTCCGTACAGAAGGCGCTCCAGAAGGCTGCCGCGGATCGACGCGTCCATGGAGAGAATTTCCCGGCGGAACTTTTGCCGCTCGCCGTCGAGCGAGCGGATCGTGTCGGAAATATATTCGTATTCGTCGTCCGGCCCGGCGGGATAAATTTTTCTGGCAGCGGACACCAGGTTTTTCAGCGGCAGATATTGCCTGTAAGCCAGAAAACAGGACACAGCCACGGCCGCCAGCAAAATCGCCGCCGTATAGATCAGGATCATATTCCGCACGTCCTTTACCCGCGTCGTGAAGTACCGGTCGTCCAGGCCGATCACCGCGGAAAAGCCGGACTTTTTGCTTTCCGTCCTCAAGAGCGTGTAGGCGGTGCCGTCGATCTTCCGGGACGACACCTGTCCCGTCAAGTCCAGCGGGCGGCCCCGGTAACGGTAGCCCGCAATGAGATTCCCGCTCTGATCAGCCACATAGACGAACGTCTTGTCAGACAGATTGCGGCTGCGGAAAAATTCAAAAAGCTTCTCCGTGTTCAGCATATACACCACGGCGCACTGGGTGGAGCGGCCGGCCGCGGTCGGGGCCGGCACGACCAGATGGAGCGTGTCATGGCGTTTCTGCCGCTCCGGCACGTCGAAATTCCAGTTGGCAACCGCGTCCGGAAGGAAGAAGAAACCTTTCCGGTTTTTGAAAACAGCCTTCAGCCAGCTCTGCGAATCGTAGCCGTCGATCGAATAGAACGTGCCGTAGATCTTCCCGCGGTCTTCAGAGACCATGCTGTTGGACAGGAAAATGCTGTTTTTACTCGAAAGGATATACGCGTTCACCACAAGATCGTCCGAAACGATGGAACTGCTCACAAACGAAGAAGCCTGCGGCAGCAGGGCGTAGTCGCGCACCTGCATTTCGCCGTCGATATGGATCAGCCTGGAGATGCTGGCGTTGTCCACCATCAGGTTGGAAAGATCGATCAGCTTTTCCAATGTTCCGTCCAGCTGCGTGAAACCCGTTTCAAAGTCGCTGTACACGGACTGGACCTCGTTTTTCCGAACCGATTTCAGCGACACAAAATAAATGGGAACCAGCAGGGAAGAAACAATGGCCGCGATCAGCAGATTCCTGCTTAAGTATTTTGCAAATTGCCCGTTGCTGCGTTTCACTTGTCATGCACCTTTTTCCCCATAAATTTTCCTGCGTTTTGGATCCTTCGCAGGAAACGGCAAACAAGAATATGTGATATTTCATAAATTATTTTATTATATTATTAATTTATTATATTTTATTTTTGACGGACAGACAAGTCAAAAACAGCATGCAAGCTGAATTTTCCAATCAATTCCGAAATTTCCAATCAAAAAAGATGCTCCGTTCCAATCAATGTTGAAATATCAAATTTACAAAATAGCCACTATTCGTCATCATATTGATGATGTGCTTGTTGATTGTTGACAAGCGCAAATATAAAAAGCATATGGAAGAAAGGAAGCAATGGAAAGATGAAGGGGAAGAAAAGCAAGAAACGCGTCGCTATTTCCTTCCTGCTGGCGGCGGCAATGACGCTTCTGCCCGCCTGCGGAAACGGAGGGAACCAGCAAAGCACGGGAAGCACGCCCCCCGCCAGCCAGTCGAGCTCGTCGGGCGGTCAGACGATCGACAAGAGCAACCTGAACGCCGAGGGTCAGACGCCTCTTCTGAAGAAAAAGGTGTCCCTCACGATTCTCGTCGCGCAGGATACCAACATCCAAGACAGGGAGACGAACGACTACACCAAAAAGCTGGAGGAAGGCGTCAATGTCGATTTAAAATTTCAGTACCTTCCCGCGGGGGCGAATAATGAGGCCAAGCAGAAACTTTCCGTTATGATCTCGTCGGGGGACAAACTGCCCGATCTTATCTGCGGAGGGATTATAAATGACATTGAAACTTATACCTACGGCAAGCAGGGGTATTTTCTGCCCTTGAACGATTACATCGACCAAATCTCCGTCAATCTAAAAAAATACCTGCAGAGCGACGATGGAAAGAAGGCTCTTCCATACATCTACTCAGCGGACGGAAAGATCTACGGGATGCCTGAAATCGTTGAGGACCCCGGCAACGAGTGGTCGGGAAGGGCTTGGATCAACAACACCTGGCTGAAAAAGCTGGGGCTTTCGATGCCGAAAACCACGGACGACTTCGAGAACGTGCTGAAGGCGTTCCACGACAAGGACCCGAACGGAAACGGCAAGCAGGACGAGATCCCGCTGGTCGGCTGCAAAGGCGGCTGGAACTCAAACGTCTACGATTCTCTTTTGGGTGCTTTTACGTATGTTAACTCCGGCTATGACTATATGCAGGTGGAAAACGGAAAACTCCAGCTCTCCTATATGCAGGACGATTGGAAAAATGGGCTGGAATGGCTCCATAAACTTTGCGCGGAAAAGCTGCTTTCCCCGCTGACGTTCACGCAGGACCAGAACCAGTTCAAACAGATCCTCGAGGACAAAAACGCCCAGCTCGTCGGCTCCCTGACGACCGGCTCCATGAGCATCTACCAGGTGAAGAGCAAGCGGAAGGAAGACATGACGCACCTGCCGCCGCTGACCGGCCCGGACGGCGTCTGCTACGCCAACTACTGGAAGAGCGGCATCCCCACACCGGCGGGGTATGTCACAAAGGATTGCTCCGACCCCGTCGCCGGCTTCATGGTTTTCGATTACATGTACAACCGCGACATGGCTCTGCAGGCACGCCACGGGATAAAGGGCGTGGACTGGAAAGATCCCGATCCGGGCGCGCACGCCCTTTACGAGAGCATGGGCTACAAGCCGCTGGTCCAGTACATCAACGCGATCTGGGGCACCGTCCAAAACCATCAGTGGGGCGAAGTCCATCCCACCGCCCGCACGTTTGATATGTACGGCGGGCTTACATGGGATGGAAACCCGTACGACTCCCAGTACATGACGGCCCAGGCCGTACCGGACTACAAAGGCAAGATTCCGAAGGAGACCGTGCAGAAGCTGATCTACACGCCGGAGGAAGCCGACGAGATTGCGGAAATCACCGCCACTCTTACAACCTACCGCGACGAGGCAACCGTGGCCTTCATCACGGGGACGCGCCCGCTTTCCGACTGGGACAATTATCTTAAAGACATTGAAAACATCGGCGTGCAGAAATACCTGGAGATCTCCCAGAAAGCCTACGACAGAATGCAGAAGAGCAAATAAATCCGCATTCTCCTCATTCCACTGCCCTGATTGCGCCGGCCGGATTTTCCCGCGGCCGGCGCAACTGTGGAATGGAAAAGTTCGAAATGAAAGGAAGGATTTCCTTGCCGGGTGCAACCGTGCCGGCCGTCAGGCGCCAAAGCCTGCCGCGCCGGATCCGAAAAAATTGGCAGCTCTATCTTTTCCTGCTTGTCCCCGTCGCTTACATCCTCATTTTCGCATACGTTCCGATGGCGGGGCTGCAGCTAGCGTTCAAAAAATTCACGGCCTCGGGCGGAATCTGGGGAAGCCCGTGGGTCGGGATGCAGCAGTTCCAGAAATTTTTCTCCTCCTACCAGTTCGAGCGCGTCATTAAAAACACGCTGACGCTCTCGCTGTACGGCCTGGCCGCAGGGTTCCCGTTCCCGATCCTGCTCGCTCTGGTCCTGAATTCCCTTCGGAGCGACCGCTACCGCAAAGCCGCCCAGACGATCACCTATCTCCCGTACTTCATCTCCACCGTCGTGCTGGTCGGGATCCTGGTCCAGGTCCTGAACCCGCGCGTCGGTCTTGTGGCGAACATCAGCCGGGCGGTTTCCGGCGGCGACCCGCCCAACCTGATGTCGAACCCGTCCGCGTTTCCCCACCTGTACGTCTGGTCCGGCGTCTGGCAGTCGATGGGCTACAATTCCATCATCTACATCGCGGCGCTCGCCGGCGTGGACCCGAACCTGCACGAGGCGGCGCAGATCGACGGGGCGAGCCGGTTCCAGCGCGTGCTGCACATCGACCTGCCGGCCATCCTTCCCACCGCCGCCATTCTGCTGATCCTGAGCGCGGGGCAGCTGATGAACGTCGGCTTTGAGAAGGTCTTCCTGATGCAGAACAACATGAACGTGTCGGCAAGCGAAGTGATCTCCACCTACGTCTACAAGGTCGGCCTCGCGGCGGCCATCACCGACTTCTCGTACGCGACCGCCATCGGGCTGTTCAACTCCGTCATCAACATGATCCTGATGCTCGTCGTCAACTTTGCCAGCAAACACCTGAACGGGAACAGCCTGTTCTGAAAGGGGGAATTCGGTATGGCGGACGCTTCGATAGCCGCAACGCCGGCCGCAGCGCCGAAAGTAAAAAAAATCCGGCTTTCCCGGGGCGACCGGATCTATTACACCGTAATCCATGTCATCCTTGCCCTGCTGCTGATTATCGTTCTCTATCCGCTGATCTTTGTGGTATCCTCGTCGTTTTCCTCGCCGAACGCGGTCGTCTCGGGCCAGGTATTCCTCTGGCCGGTCGAACCCAGCGTTGAGGGGTACCGCGCCGTCTTCGAAAACGGGGACGTGCTGACCGGGTATGGGAACACCATCGTCTACACCCTGCTGGGCACGCTGATCAACGTGGCCCTCACGCTGGTGGCAGCCTACCCGCTTTCCCGGAAAGACCTTCCGGGGAGGAGTTTCTTCCTCTTCCTTTTCACCTTTACCATGATCTTCAACGGCGGGATGATCCCCACCTACATCCTGATCAAGGACCTGCATATGATCAACACCATGTGGGCCATGATCGTCCCGGGCGCGCTCTCCGTCTACAACATGATGATCACGAAGACCTTTCTTCAGGAGAGCATCCCCGGCGAACTGTTCGAGGCGGCGCAGATCGACGGGTGCAGCGACTTCCGCTATTTCTTCTCCATCGTTCTGCCCCTCTCCAAGGCGATCATCGCGGTGCTGGTCCTTTTTTACGCGATCGGCCACTGGAACGCTTATTTCAACGCTTTCCTCTACCTGAACGACCGCAGTCTGTTTCCATTACAGCTGTTCCTGCGCGAAATTCTGATCGCCAACACCATCGACGCCAACGCCATCGTGGACCCTGAGGTCGCGGCGGCGAAGCAGGGCATGGCAAACCTGCTGCAATACTCTCTGATCATCGTCTCCACCGTCCCGGTCATGTGCCTGTACCCATTCGTGCAGAAGTACTTCGTGAAGGGCGTCATGATCGGCTCCATCAAGGGATAGTGTGGGAAGCCGCGGCCGTTTTGCCTTCGTTTCTCCTATCCCCGCAGAAAAGCCGGGAGCTGCTGCAAAATTCGCATTTTGCAGCAGCTCCTTTGCGCTCTGTTCCGGAAAGCCGCGGACAAACGCGCGGCTGAATTCCCCCGCGGCAGCCGCGGTCATTCATTCGTCCAGGGAAATCACGGAAACCGGGCAATTGTCGCGCGCTTCCGACGCGCTCTGCCGCAGCTCGTCCGTCACCTCCCCGTGCACTTCCGCGGGCCCGTCCTCGCCCAAGCGGAACACTTCGGGGCAGATCTCCGTGCAAAGGCCGCAGGAAATACAGTTCTCCCTGTCGATCGAAGCTTTCATAACAATATCCTCCCTTTCTTTTTCGCCGGCTTACCGGTAGGATTCCCCGTTTTCAGGCGGCTATCACGCCGGTGGAAACCATCTTCCCCGGGGCGGAGCCGGTTCCGAGCGGCCTTCAGGAAAGCTGCCGGCCCAACTCTTCCAGGCTGCTCACCGGCGCGCCGCACGCGCCGTCCCTGCAAAGATAATAAGTCTCCCCCGCCGAAGGAATCGGGTAATCCCCGGTAAACGGCGCGGCCTCCGCAAGCTCCCGCCGATTCTCCTGCGTCTTCACCAGCACGAAAGGAAGCTGCCGCCGGCGCTCCCGCAAAAAGGCGGTCAGCTCCCGCGGAATCCCTTCCCCCGATACGGCGCACACCAGCTCCCGCGAGGGATAGAGGCTGTCCGCAAAAGCGAGCAGGGCGGCGCAGCAGCCGGCCGGCGCCCGATCCGCGCGGCCCGCCAGAAAGGCAAGCTGCTTCCGGCCGAGCTCCTGCCACCGCGTTTCGCCCGTGAGCTTGTAGAGCCGGACCAGGACGATCGCGGCGACGGAATTTCCGGAAGGCATGGCCCCGTCGTACACCTCTTTGGGGCGGCTGATGAGCCGCTCGCCGTCCTTCGCATACAGGTAGAAGCCGCCTTCCCCGGAATCGAAGAAAAGGTCGACCATCCGCTCCGCGCACGCGGCGGCTTCCTTCAAATAGCCGACCTGAAACGTGGCCCGGTAAAGCCGGAGCAGCGCGAACGCCTCGAACGCATAGTCGTCGAGCTGGCCGTCGATCCCGCTTTCGCCGTCGCGCCAGCGGCGAAGCAGGCGGCCAGACGGACCCGCGAGCGACGTGGAAAGGAACCGCTGCGCCCGCCGCGCGGCGTCCAGATAGACGGGCTTTCCCAGCGTCATCCACGCGTCCGCAAGCGCCGCGACCATGAGGGCGTTCCACCCGGTCAGGACCTTATCGTCCCTGGCAAGCGCCGCACGGCTCCGGCGATAGGAATACAGAACCCCGCAGGCGTCCGCCATCTCCCGGTTTTCCTCCTCATAGCCCGCGTTTGCGATCAGGTTCGGGATGCTCTTTCCGCCAAAATTTCCTTCTTTTGTGACGCCAAACCAATTGCAAAATTTCTCCGCCCTTGTATAATCAAGTACGGTGTGGATCTCGTCCGGCGTAAACGCGTAAAACTTCCCCTCCGTGCCGTCGCTGTCCGCGTCCTGCCCGCAGCAAAAGCCGGATTGCCGGTCGGTCAGCTCGCGCAGAACATAGCGCAGCGTGCTTTCCGCGACGCGGCGGTAAAGCGGGCGGCGCGTGATCCGGTACGCCTCCAGGTAAGCCTGCGAGAGAAGCGCGTTGTCGTAAAGCGTCTTTTCAAAGTGCGGCACCAGCCACTTTTCGTCCGTGGAATACCGGGAAAATCCCCCGCCGATATGGTCGAAGATGCCGCCCCGGTACATCCGGACGAGCGTGTGCTCGGCCATTTCCAGCGCGGCCTTTTCCCCTTCCTCCTCGGAATAGCGCAGCAGAAACAGCAGGCTGCACGGGACCGGGAATTTCGGGGGCGGGCCGAAGCCGCCCCACTCGGCGTCGTAAGCGCGGCGCAGCCATTCGTAAGCGCCGCGGAGCGCCCCCTTCCCCGGCCCGCGGGACGGGCGCGCTTTCCCGCCCGCCGGCTGCAGCAGCCGGGCAACCTCTTCCCCCGTTTCCATCAGGCGCCGCCTGTCGGCGTTCCACAGCTCCGATACGGTTTCCAAAAGCTCCAGCAGACCCGTGCGGCCCTCCCGCGAAGTTTTCGGCAGGTACGTGCCCGCCCAGAACGGTTTCTGGCCCGGCGTCATCAGGATCGTCAGAGGCCAGCCGCCGTCGCCGCGGAAAGCCTGGCAGACGGCCATATAGACTGCGTCCACGTCGGGGCGCTCCTCCCGGTCCACCTTGACGCAGACGTAGCCGCGGTTCAAAGCCTCCGCCACCTGCGGATCCTCGAAGGATTCCCGCGCCATCACATGGCACCAGTGGCAGGTGGAGTAGCCGATGCTCAAAAAGACGGGCTTGTCTTCGGCCTCGGCCCTGCGGAAAGCTTCCCCTCCCCAGGGGAACCAGTCGACCGGGTTGTGCGCGTGCTGCAGCAGATAGGGCGATTTTTCATGAATCAGCCGGTTCGTATGCGTTGCGTCGTCCATTCCCATCCCTCCCATGGCAATAGCATGTCCACCAATTCGGATCGTATCAGGAAAAAGCGCTCCGCACTCCCGCGGCCAGCCCGCGATTTCCGGCGGTCCGGGCGAAAGAAGGTCTTCCAGATGGAAAAACAGGAAATTGCAATCCGAACGGCGTCCGAGGCGGACGCCGGAGAAATTCTGAGAATCTACGCCCCTTATGTGGCGAATACCGCCGTCACCTTTGAATGCGACGTCCCGTCCCTTGACGAAATATCCAGAAGGATCCGCGACACGTTGCAGACATATCCCTATCTCGTCGCCCTCGAAGAGGGCCGCGTCGTCGGCTACACCTACGCGTCCGCGTTCAAACGGCGCGCGGCGTACGCCTGGTCGGTCGAGACGTCGATCTATGTGGAACGGGGCCTCCGGGGAAATGGAATCGGGAAAAGGCTGTACCTCGCGCTCGAAGACGCTCTGAGACGCCAGAACATCATCAATCTGAACGCCTGCGTCGCCTATACGGCCGCCGCCGACATTCACCTCGACAACGCAAGCTCCGCCTTCCACCAGCGCATGGGCTACAGAGAAGCGGCCCATTTCACGAAATGCGGGTATAAATTCGGGACCTGGTACGACATGATCTGGATGGAAAAGATGCTCGGCGACCATCCGCAAAAGCCTAACCCGGTCATCCCGTTCCAGAGGCTCCTGGGACCCCGGGCATAAAGGCCGAATTTCTTCCGCAGGCGGGGGACCGCCTTGTAAACGGCGCATGCCCGGAATATAATGGAAGCGGCAAGGAATCCTGCGATTCGTGAAATATCTGTAACGGAGGAAAAAGCATGAGCAAAGAGAAAAACATTCTTTATCTCGGCGCCGCATACTACCCGGAGGACTGGGACGAAAGCGAGCAGGCCTCCGATATTGTGAAAATGAAAGAAGCCGGCATCAACATCGTGCGCATGGGCGAATTCGCCTGGCACAACATGGAGCCGCGGGAAGGCGAATTCGATTTCGAATGGCTGCATCGGGTGGTAGACCGCCTCGGCAAAGCCGGCATCAAAACCATCCTCGGCACCCCTACCGCAACCCCGCCGGTCTGGCTGACGGAAAAGTACCCCGACATGCTGCTCCTGGACAGGCAGGGCCGGCGCCAGACGCACGGCGGGCGCCGCCATTGCTGCTCGAACAACGAGCAGTACCGGAAGTACAGCAAGCGCATCGCCGTCAAAATGGCGGGGGAATTCGGCAGCGACCCGAACGTCGTCGGGTGGCAGATCGACAACGAGATCAACGGCAGCGAATGCTGCTGCCCGGTATGCGTAAAAAAATTTCATGAATATCTGGAGGCAAAATACGGAAAGATCGAAAATCTGAACCGGCAGTGGAACCTGAACCTCTTCAGCCAGGCTTACTCCGATTTCAGCCAGATCCCCGCGCCGGTCGTCGGCTGGCAGAATCCTCACCTCCTGACGGAATGGGACGTTTTTCAGGGCGAGTCGCAGATTTCGTTCGTCCACATGCAGGCGGACGCCATGCGCCCCTGCACGGACGCCCCGATCGGCACGGACCTCATGCCGATCAACCGGGCGGACTACGAAAAAATGAACGAGGATCTGGACGTTGTGGAATTCAACCACTACAACGAGAAGGAAAACCTGAACGAGGCCGATTTCTGGTTCGATTATATCCGCCCGCTCAAGGACCGCCCGTTCTGGAACACGGAAACCGCCACCTGCTGGAACGGATCGACCGCCATCACGCAGACCATCAAGCCGGAGGGCTTCTGCGTCGTGAATTCCTGGCTGCCGGTCGCTCTCGGAGCAGAGGCGAACCTTTACTGGCTGTGGCGCACGCATTGGGCCGGCCATGAGCTGAACCACGGCTCCGTTCTGGAATCCTCCGGCCGCACCATGCACATTTTCGGCGAAGTGCAGGAGGTCGCCGCCGGGTTCCGCAAAGCGGCCGATTTCATCCAGGAGACGAAAGTGCAGGCGGACGTCGCCGTGCAGTTCACCTCGCTGAACTGGAACCTCAGCAGCGTGCAGCAGCTCGTGGCGAAACCGGGCGAAAGCCGCGGCCTCTGGAACGGCTACTATATGGAAAAGATCATGAACGTGTTCTACCAGCCTTTCCAGAACGCGGGGACCCGCGTGGACGTGATCGGCGCCGGAAACGACCTTTCAAAATACAAGCTGCTCGTCTCCGGCCTGATGCTGACGACCGAGGAAAAGGGAATGCGCGAGCACGTCGCCCAGTGGGTCCGGGACGGGGGCGTCTGGCTCGTCGGTCCCATGACGGACCTGCGCAACTCCATCGGCGCGCACTACACCGACCGCGAAACGGGCTTTCTGGAAGAGCTGACCGGCGCGACGCTCCGCTACTGCATTCCGGACCGGGACGGCATGATCGAATCCCGCTGGAGCGACGGGACGAAGTTCCACGGAAACGAGTGGTACCAGCTTTACGAGAACGCCGGGGAACCCCTCGTCACGGTGACGGGCGGCCACAGCGCGATCATCGGGAAGTCTGTCGTCGCCGTACGGAAAGTCGGTAAGGGCGCCGTCATCCTGATGGGCACCTTCCCCTGCGAAAGCGACCTCAAGCGGATCGTCGAATACGCGCTGCATCTGAGCGGCGCTTTCCGCCTGCGCACCACCGGGCAGGTCACCGTCGTCCCGCGCAAGGGCAAAGAGCGCGAGGGCCTGGTCCTCCTGGAGACGGCGCACGCGCCGGCTTTCTGTGAAATTCCCGGCAGAATGACCGATATCCTGACCGGAAAGGAATATTCCGGGAAAATAGAGCTTTCCCCCTACCAGGTGCTCGTCCTCGAAAAGAAGTAAAAATCGCCTTTCCAGCGCGCTCCGCAACCTGCCGCCGGCTCCGGTCCCCTTTCCGGGGCCGCCCCGGCCGGCCCGCCGGGGCGCTTATTTTTGTCCCGGCCGTTGCTTTTTCGCCCGCCCGACGACGATGTCAAGCTCCCGCAGCGCGGCGAGCACTTCGGCGGCGGAATCCCGGAGACGACGCCGTTCCCCGTCCGTGCAGCCCGCCGTCGCCTCGGCGAAAGCCGCGGCGTAATTTCGCCTGTTCTTCCGGTTCAGCGCATTCCAGTTTATCCCCGAAAGGAACGGAAGGGCCGTTCTGTCGAGCGGGAGTTTCCCCTGCAGCATGAGAACGGCAAGCACCGGGTAACCGGCGTACCCCTGCCAAAAGGTGGCGTTGTCGTCGGAAGAATAGCGGTTCCCTTCCCAAGCCACGGTGTATTGCCGGGCCCCGTCGGAGGACTTCACGGACGCCGCGTCCCCCCGGAAAGCGACGCGGCGGTCCGCAATGGCGGTATAGGCCTCATAGACTTTTTCGATCGGCGGCAGCTTTTCCATGTTTCCGCTCCCATCTCCCGGAAATCCGGACGGCGGTCTTTCGCCGGATTCCGGGGAAATATACCGGTCGCAAACGCTCCGGGGCTTCTGTGATTCCGCCCCGCCGTCCCGCCGGATTCTGCCCTTCAGTATACCAGAGACGCCGGGAAAAAGCTACCGCGTGCAGCCCGCCGGTCCCTCGGAAATCAAATCCGAAATTTTTCTTGACAAGACGGGTATGACAGTATACTATATAAAGCACAGTATTATTTATTGCAATCCATCGGGGCGCGATCCGCGCAACCGGCCAAAGAAGTCCGGGAAAGAGCCGGGCGCCTGGAAATTCTACCAACAGTAAAATTATTTCTTTCCTGTTTTGCCAACCGTTATCTTCTCCCCGGCGCGATGGGATGCTACAATCGTCTGCAGAAGGTGAAAGCATGAAAATCAGAATTGCCGAGAACATTCGCTCTTTCCGCAAAGCCGCCGGGCTTACCCAGGAGCAGCTCGCCGAAGCCGTCGGCGTCACCGTCGGGGCCGTTTCCAAATGGGAAGCCGGCCTGTCGAACCCCGACCTCGCCATGATCGTAAAGCTGGCGGACCTTTTCGAAATCTCCGTCGACGTGCTGCTGGGCTACGATTGGAAAAGCATGAGCATGGGACAGGCCGCCGCGCGGATCAAGGAGCTGTGTCTGGCCAAAAAATACGGCGAGGGCAGGGAAACGGCCGAAAAGGCGCTGCTGAAGTACCCCAACTGCTTCGAAGTCGTCTATCAGAGCGCACTGCTGTTCCACATTGCGGGTGCCGACCAAAGCGACGGGGCACTGCTCCGAAGGGCACTGGCGCTGTATCGACGCGCGCTTTCCCTGATTGTGCAAAACACCATTCCGGGAATCAGCGAATTTTCATTGCAAAACCGCATCGGCGAGGTATACATGGAACTCGAAGACACCGGCCGCGCGGTGGAGCACCTCAAGAAATACGACCTGGACGGCAGCAACGCCGGAAAAATCGGCGCGATGTACGTTCAGGCGAAACAATACGACAAAGCGCTGCCCTATCTCTCCGACAGCCTCCTTTCCAGCGTGTCGGAGCTGGTCAACACGGCGGTCGCCCTGGCGCGTTACTACGGCAGCAAGAAGGACTGCAGGACGGCGCTGGAACTGCTCGATTGGGCGCGGAGCATCGTCGGCGGCCTGAAAGCCCCCGGCTCCGTATCGTACTGGGATAAGATCGAGGTCATTCTTCTCACCAACAGCGCGCAAGTCTGCGCCGACACCGGCGGCCTGAAAGAAACGGAAGCGCGCCTGCGGCAGGCGAAAGCCGCGGCGGAACGTTTTGACAAAGCGCCCGACCACAGCATCCGCCGCACGAAATTCTACCGCGGGCCGGAAAAATACTCCTATGACGGCTTCGGCGAGTCAGCCATGCAGGGAATCGAAGCCTGTATCCGGGAAGACAAAGCCCCCGGCAAAGCGCTTTTGGAGATATGGAAGAGGATTACCGATGAAAAAGCGAAATAAGTTGTCCCGGGAAACACTGGCGCTGCGGAAACCCTTTACACGGCAGTTTTACCGCAAAAACCGGCTGATGTTTTTCTTAACCGCGCTGGCGGCCGTGCTTTTCGCGTTCAGCGGCCTGCTGATCCCGTGGCTGATGCAGCAGATCCTCGACGTCGCCTCCGGCGCGGCCGCGCGCTTCACGCTGCCCCAGCTCGTTCTCATCACCGCGGCGCTCGTCGGCGTCATAGGGCTGACGCACCTGCTCAACGTTTACTGCCACCCGCGGTTTGTGGCGAGAGCGATACGGCAGTACAAAGACTACGCGTTCGGCGAGATCGCAAAGAAGAGCATCAATTCCTTTCTGGGGGAAAACACCTCGACTTATCTTTCGGCGCTGTCGAACGACACCATGAGCATCGAGACAAACTATCTGGAAAAGATTTTCACTCTCGTGGAGGAATTAATGCTGTTTTTCGGCGCTTTCGCGCTGATGTTTTTTTATAGCCCGATCCTGACGCTCGTCGGCTTCGGTCTGTCCCTGTTTCCCGTGATCGCCTCCCTGCTCGCGGGGAACCGGCTCGCCCGGCAGGAAAAACAGGTCTCCGACCGAAACGAAAGTTTTCTGGCGACGGTGAAAGACATGCTGACCGGATTTTCCGTGGTCAAGAGCTTCAAGGCCGAGCGCGAGATCGTCCGCCTGTTCGCGCAGGCCAACGGCATGGCACAGGACGCGAAATGCAGGCGGAGAAGGACGGAAATCGCAATCCACGCCACCGGCATTGTCGCCGGCCTCATCGCACAGATGGGCGTGTTTCTCTTCGGCTCTTACCTTGCGCTTTCCGGCCGCGGCGTCACCGTCGGCATCGTGCTTGCTTTCGTGCAGATGATGAACTACGTCGTCAACCCTATTTCCGACGTGCCGCAGATTCTCGCGAACCGCAAGGCGGCCAATGCGCTGATCGACAAGCTGGCCGCCGCGCTGCACGGGAACGTACGCCGCGAGGGAAAACCGATCGGCAAAAAGCTGGAGGACGCGATCGAGCTCAAAGACCTCTCCTTCGCCTATGAAAAGGAGAAGCCGGTTCTGAAACACGTCAGCTTCCGGTTCGAGGCGGGCAAAAGCTACGCCGTCGTCGGCGGATCGGGCAGCGGGAAATCGACGCTGCTGAACCTGCTGATGGGGAGCCGCGGCGACTACCGCGGGCAGATCCTCTACGACGGCAACGAGCTGCGCTCGGTCAGCACCGACTCGCTGTACGACCTCGTCTCCATCGTGCAGCAGAACGTTTTCGTGTTCAACAGCTCCATCCGGGACAACATCACCATGTTCCGCGACTTCGCGAAAGAAGATCTGGAACGCGCCGTGAGGATGTCGGGGCTTTCCGGGTTCATCCGCGAGCGCGGGGCGGGCTACCAGTGCGGCGAGAACGGCGGCGGCCTCTCGGGCGGCGAACGCCAGCGCGTCTCCATCGCGCGCTGCCTGCTGCGCGGCACCCCGGTCCTCCTCGTGGACGAGGCGACCGCGTCGCTCGACGCGGCGACCGCCTTTTCCGTAACGAACTCCATCCTCGACATCTCCGGCCTGACGCGCGTCATCGTCACGCACCGACTGGAGGAGGCCTTGCTGCGGAAATACGACCGGATCCTCGTCCTGCGGAACGGGGAAGCGGAGGAAACCGGCACCTTCGACGAGCTGATGGCAAAAAAAGCGTACTTCTACTCTCTCTTCACCGTATCGCAGTGAGCGCCCCCAGCCCGGCGCGGGCCGGCTTCACCGCAAAAGGTCCTGATAGCCGAACCGTTTCAGGACCGCGTCCAGCCCGTCCTGCACCTCGGCCCTCGAAAAATCGGCGGCCTCCAGTTCCCGGTCGCTGAACGAATTCACCCGCTGGTAAAAATCCAGCGCCAGCTCAAGGTATTTTTTGTCGTCCGTATCCATCGAGTCAAAAAGCAGATCTTCCGCTTCGCAGATCTTTTTTTCACCCAGAAGCGCCTGAAGCTTCCGGTACAGCAGGTCGGTCCGGGACAGCTTCGTCTCGTCCCCGATCTCGTACCGGACCGCCTGCCTGTGGAACACGACGCGCGCGATGACCTGCACGATGATCTGAATCTGACGCAGAATCCAATCCTGTTCATATTCCATCGACGACCTATGCCCCTCCCCGCCGAAACCGCATGCCCCACCCGCCGAAGGACGAAGCGTTTCACCGCTTGTCCACGGATCCGTGCGGAACGGCTTTTTATACTATAGTATTAATTATAATACGCTCGTTATTTTTTTGCTATTGTCTTTTGCAAAGAGCCTATGGTATAATACCACTGTTTTACTCTGACATCGAAATGATGATTGAGATGGAAGAAACGGGCCATACGGATAAAGAAAAGCACGCTCCCAAAACGGGCGCGCTCGGATGGGGCTGTATCTTTCGGGATACAGCCCCGTTTTTTACCGAAGGAGGAAAAGCGGATGGAAACCAGAGTGGCCGTGATCGGCATCATCGTCGAGAACACGGATACCGTGGAAACCCTCAACGGGATCCTGCACGAATACGGGCGGTACATCGTCGGGCGGATGGGCATTCCCTACCGCAGGCGTGGCATCCATATCATCAGCATCGCCGTGGACGCGCCGCAGGATGCCATCAGCGCGCTTGCCGGAAAAGTGGGGCGGCTGCCGGGCGTCAGCGCGAAGATCGCCTACTCCGGCGTGGTGTCGCGGGAATGACGGGCCGCAAGGAGAAAGCGCCCGCCGGGGCCCTGTCCCTTCCGTGGAAGATCGTGCTGCCGCTCCTGCCGCTGCTGGCTGCGCTGGCGGCGCTCTGCATCGGCCGGATCGCCGTCCCCCCGGCGGACGTGCTCCGCTCGCTCTGGAGCCATCTCGCCGGGGAAGGCCCGCTCCCGGCGCAGACGGAAACCGTGCTCTGGAAGATCCGCCTGCCGCGCATCCTTCTCGCGCTGCTGGCCGGAGCAGGGCTTTCGACGGCGGGCTGCGTGTTCCAAAGCCTCTTTTCCAACCCGCTCGCGACGCCGGATACGCTCGGCGTGGCCTCGGGCGCGAGCTTCGGCGCCGCGCTCGGCCTGCTGGTCGGCCTCGACCTGATCGGCGTGCAGCTCGTTTCGCTGCTCTTCGGCCTCTGCGCCGTCGTTCTGACCTGGCTCGCCGGCACGGGGCGCGGGCGGAACCTCAACAGCATCGTGCTGGCCGGCATCATGATCGGTTCCCTGTTCACGGCGCTGGTTTCCCTCGTCAAATTCACCGCCGACACGGAAACGAAGCTGCCCTCCATCACCTACTGGCTGATGGGCAGCCTCGATTCCGCCGGGTACGGCTCCCTGCTGCTCGGCGCGCCGCCGATCCTCGCCGGCATTCTCGTGCTTTTCCTGCTGCGCTGGCGGCTGAACGTGCTGCCGCTCAGCGAGGACGAAGCCAGAGCCTCCGGCACGAACATCCGCGCGCTGCGCGCCGCCGCCATCCTCTGTTCAACGGCTATCACCGCGTCCTGCGTCTCGATGTGCGGGCAGGTCGGCTGGGTTGGGCTGCTGGTGCCGCACATGTGCCGCATGAAATTCGGCAGCAACCACCTCTCGCTTTTACCCGCCTCCGTCTTTACCGGCGCGGTTTTCCTGGTGGCCGTCGACACGGTGGCGCGCAGCGCCACGGCGGCCGAAATCCCGATCTCCATCCTCACCGCGATGCTCGGCGCGCCGTTCTTTATCGCGCTGATGCGGCGTTCGGAAGGAGGGCGGCTGTGAAAGTATCGGTCGAAAACGGCAGCTTTTCCTACCGGAAAGGCCGCCCGGTCATCCAAAACCTGGATTTTTCCGCCGGGTCCGGCGACCTGGTCGCGATCCTCGGCCCGAACGGCGCCGGGAAAACCACGCTGCTGCGCTGCATCACCGGCTTCCTGCGGTGGAGCGGCGGAAGAAGCGCGCTGGACGGCCGGGATATCCGCTCCATCCCGACCCGGCAGTTCTGGCGGCGCGTCGCCTATGTGCCGCAGGCGCGGGGCGTCTTTTCGTCCCTCACCGCCGAGGAGATGGTCCTGCTCGGGCGCACAAACCGGATCGGCGTGTTTTCGGTGCCGAAGCCGGCCGACTTGGACCGGGTACGCGCGCTGATGGACAAGCTGCCCGGCATGACGGCCCTCGATATCTCGGCCGCCGTACTCTCCCTGCTGCTGCCGGATTTTACGGCAGCGGAGATCCGCGCCATCGTGGAGGCATCCTACCGGGGCAAATTCGAAACGGAAGACCTCACCCCATTGGTCAAGGTAGGCGGCCGCTTCGTGCTGGAACTATACAGGGGGCCGACCAGCGCCTTTAAGGATGTGGCCCTTTCCGTACTGCCGCACCTGATCACCGCAGCCAAGGCGAAAAACGGCGTTAAGGAGGATATCCTCATCCTTACCGCCACCAGCGGCGATACGGGCAAGGCGGCGCTGGCGGGCTTTTGCGATGTAGAAGGCGTCCGTATTATTGTATTTTATCCCCACGGCGGCGTGAGCGCCATCCAGCAGGCGCAGATGGTCACCCAAGCGGGCGCTAATGTGCGCGTATGCGCCATCCGCGGCAATTTTGACGATGCGCAAAGCGGCGTAAAGGCCATCTTCACCTCACCCCACGCGGCCAAGGCTTTAGAAGGCCGCGCCCTGCTTTCCAGCGCCAATTCCATCAATATCGGCAGGTTAGCCCCCCAGGTGATGTATTATTTCAAAGCCTATGCGGACCTCCTGCGCCAGGGCGAAATCTCCATGGGTGAAAAAATCGATTTCGTGGTGCCCACGGGCAACTTTGGCAACATCCTGGCGGGCTACCTTGCCATGCGCATGGGCCTGCCTGCCGGGCGCTTCCTTTGCGCCTCCAATGCCAACAACGTGCTCTCGGATTTCCTCGCGACCGGCGTATACGACCGAAACCGCCCCTTCCACCAAACCATCTCCCCCAGCATGGATATCCTCATCTCCAGCAATTTGGAGCGGCTTGTCTACCTCGCCTCGGGCGGGAACGACGCGGCAGTGGCGGACTATATGCACAGCCTCGCCCAAACGGGGCGCTACGAATTGCGCGGCGAGGCCAAAGCGGCCATCCAGGCGGATTTCCTGGGCGGCTATGCGGACGATGCGCAAACCAAGGCGGCCATCCGCCGGGTATACGAGCGTCATGGCTACCTGATGGATACCCACACCGCCGTGGCCTGGGATGTGGCCGAGCGCACAACGCTTGCGAACAAAACCGTGGTGCTCTCCACAGCCTCGCCCTATAAATTCTGCGCCTCTGTGCTCGAGGCCTTGGGCGAGGAGATCAGCATGGATGAATTCGCCCAGATGGAGCGTTTGCATGAGATCACCGGCGTAGCCATCCCGGCGGGCCTTGCGGGCCTGCGCAATTTGCCCGTGCTGCATAAGGATGTGATTAGCCTGGATGAGATGGAAAGCTATGTGCTTTCCGCAGGCCTGTAAGAACATGTTCAACCACCCGCATAAGGAAGGAGAAACGGCTATGCCCATGAAAAAGAGCAATTACCTAATTGTGGATAAGCGTATCCTGCCGGATTATTACGAAAAGGTCCTGGCGGCGCGGGAAATGCTGCGCACGGGCGCCGTGCGGGAGGTGAGCGAGGCTGCGCGGCAGGTAGGCATATCCCGCAGCACCTACTATAAATATAAGGATTACCTCTACATGCCCAACGATGCCACCGAGTGCAGCAAGGCGGTCTTTTCCCTGATGCTCAGCCACGAGCCGGGCATACTCAGCCAGCTCATCAACACCATCGCCGAGCTTGGCGGCAATATTCTCACCATTACCCAAAGCCTGCCAATCGATGGCAACGCCAGCGTTTTGCTTACGCTGGATACCTCCAGCATGAGCCTTCCCCCCCAGGAGCTGCTAAAGCGCTTCTCCAACCTGCGGGGCACGGGCAGCGTGAAGCTGCTGGCGATCGAGTAAACGACGGAGCGAAGCAACAAGGCCGGCGCATATATGCGCCGGCCTTGCATGTTTATCATA
>ENA-UOOK01002028-UOOK01002028.1-fermentation-metagenome-genome-assembly--contig:-NODE-2028-length-25592-cov-5.577123_pt1 | contig 25592 bp, 21 predicted proteins | sample MGYA00245777_ERZ724023 | MGnify/ENA primary metagenome ERZ724023 (study PRJEB28704, sample SAMN03018312) | fermentation metagenome | biome: anthropogenic terrestrial biome; feature: soil; material... | reverse complement strand
GGAAAGATAAGACTTTTTCTCATTCTCCCAGCAATACTGAAATTCTTCCGTTATGCCACCGCAACACTTGGAGAAGCGGGCATCACAGATCGCATTGTCATCCACGAGGATTTTACCTCGTGTCAGACGTATTGCCTCAGCCACGTCCGGCGATGTCTCTCTTGTAATCCCTTCATAGCGTTGACAGTGGTCATCCGCACAAACATCAAAAAGCGTATGGTCATCACGGTCATACCACCGGATCAGTTCGTCCTCCTTTTTAATAATGGACGAATTCTGATGTCCACTAACCTTCTGAACCTGTCTGCGCTTTTCCATCTGGGCGAGCAGCCAACTCCGGGAAATGACTGCATGAGCCTTGAGTAATTCCAAGGAGGACGTAGCACTCATCTCACTTGAGATGACACTCTTCAGGTATTCCTCAACCGGAAGTTCATTTATCGCACACACTTTATCACCATTTATTACCAGTCGGAGTGTTCCCGGAAAAACTTGCGTTTCCTTTCTCTCCCAGTGGAACCCTACTCCGATAATGACATCATCAAGTGAAAAAGAACCTGCGTCCGTCTGTGGAAGAAATACCAGTTGGTCATACCCTTTCCCCTTCCAGAGAATCTTCCCTCCGGAGAATTCCACACGCTGTTCACCTGTTACACGTTCATCGTTCATCAGGTATGTCCCATTCAGGATAAAGTGGATCTGTGCTGCCGAAACGATTCCGACAGACACTTCCGGCTCCTTATGGTAAGGAACGGCCGTAGATGAAAATGTTCCGTCCATCAGACCTCCTCTTCTTTTATTTTCCGCAGTTGAGCGACTACTTTATTTATATTCTCAGAACTTTCCCCACATTCCCGAAGAATAGCCGAAGCCTTCCCGGAAGTAAGTTTTTCAAAATCCTCTTTACGTGGGGTAATGATCAGACCGGACATATCCAGAGCACCCGGTGATACCAGAATCTGGCTGACTCCTGTTGCGAAATAACAGTCCGGACGATGCTTTCTCCGTGGAATAATCACAGAAATGAAATCCTCACCATCCTTCCACGAGACAATGTTCATCATCGGCTCCGGATGAGATGTCCCCGGTCCGCAGGGCCTCAGATCAGACAATGCTTTATATAAATGAGAAAAAAGACACTCATCACTCTTCTCACTCCTGCTGCGGATGACAAAGAACGGAATGACAAAGTCACGGCATACGCCCATTTCTTCCTTATCATTCAACTTCTCCACAATTTCCACGGTACGGCTCAACTTCTGCCAATTAGCCTGTAAAGGGAGCAGACCGCTCGTGCCAGCCTGCAAATGGGCATGGTCAGGAGCAGAAGCCCCGCACTCCGGCCCATTATAAAAGATCATCATGTTTCCATACTGCTCAACAAACTGGTGCATTTTCCCATAGTTGCCTTGTATGCGTTGCGGGCAGTGCTCTTTCTTCGGAATGGTAAAATGAACCGGCAGTATAGGGAACGGATTAACCAGCAGTTCGAAACCACTGGGTTGAGGCAACACCATCTGTTCCTCCGGGCGATTTTCAGGACAGAGGAAACATGGGCGCTTTGCAAGTGTACTCCGGTCTATCTTTGCACCGGTGGAAACCATCCTTGCAGGATTAAACTGCAACCGGATATCTGTATCCAGGACTTTGGTTTGCACATTGGACAAATCACGATAACGCTTTTCCGCTGCCGGCCAGGCTCCCAACTGGCGATTAAAAAATTGGATCAAAGGATCATCCTCTGAAGAACAGTCTCTTCCTGAATTCAACTGCTTGCGGGCCATAATCTCTATCGTCCGCAGACGATCCTTATATAAATTGTTTGCATTCGTTTTCTCCACACTCAGGTTCGCATCACTGTTTCCACCCCAGCGGCGGCATAGATAGAGTTCATCATAGATGCGGCCGATACGGTAACAGCGACTGAAAACCAGTCCAACGGCATAGTCCTCACCATAACTGGTATTCGGGAAACCAACCTCACGGATAATCGGCGTAAAGAAAGCACGGGGCGATCCAAGTCCATTGACTCTCAGCGCATTATTACAGCCATTCTGATCCGTCCATTCCCTATGGTCTATCAGGCCGGGAGGCAATGTATTGAGATCAAAATCGCACATTCTATATGAACCGATTACCATCGCCACACCCTGTTGGCGGAAGGCTTCTACAATACGCTGCAAAGTATGAGGAGACGAATAAAGATCATCCGAATCCAATTGGATGGCAAAACGACCGCAGGCATCGCTGTTGACGGCCTCATTCCAGCAACCTCCGATACCTAAGTCTGTGCGCTCCGGCACAATCTGTACCAGACGTCCTGAAGCAGCACCGCCTGCCTGATCTTCCGACCGGGCCAATTTGTCGAGAATCTCTCCTGTACGGTCTGTAGAGTGATTGTTGACCACGATGACATTAAACTTGAAGGAAGTTTCCTGGTTCAGGGCACTCTTTACTGCCTCTGCAATCGTTTTATCACGGTTGTACACCGGGATAATCACAGACGCCTCATTCTCAAATTCAGGTTTGTCAAAATCCGGCTGCATATTTTCCGACGGATTGATGAATGCGCCGATTTTCTTAAGATAATTCGTCACAGCCTGCTCCATCTCCAACTGAACCGTCCGGTTCTTGGGATCCACATAGTCAAATTGTTTCTCTCCACTCCGGCGTGTATCCAATTCTTCTTCCGTATACAGATATTCATTCAGATGGAAAATCGCGCCCTCCTTACGACTCAGGAAAAGCCGCAGGTCATATAGGGCTGCATACTGATATTCCTTAGCCGGATCAGCGGAAGAACAACGGGAAATATATTCATGTAATTCAGAAGACCGGACCAATATGAGAGAGCCAAAGTCAAAATCATCACGCACACTCCCCTGCTGGTAATCGATGGAAGGATGCTGCGTCCGATGCCCTCCTGATACAGAATAACGGTCACAGTAGACCATTGAAGCACCCATGTTACGGGCAACAGTCACCAGTCGTCTGATAGCATTCTGTCCTAAGGACAGCGGTGTAGGTTCTGTACAGAGGAGAACATATTCAGTGTCTGTCTGCTCTCCTATCTGACGGATAGCCTCAGAAGAAGCTAAACGGCCCGAGACCTCACTATTTTCATTCTCTACAATGACATGACGGACCAGCCGGTCTTCTGAAAATGCTTTTAGTGTCGATTTCGCCAACTGCTGCATCGCTTGCGGTACGAAACAATCTACTTGTTCTCTCATAAATTTTGGTTATTTAATGGAATTAATTAAGCCGGAGTATCAGAGTATCAGATTGTTACATCTACAGGTATTCACAACGGAAAATTGAGAACCTTCTCCTCTTTCTGATCTCTTCATACCTATCATATCGCAAAGTTAACAAAAATCTGTAAAATCAACGTCGTTCTATAATAAAATCCACCAAAAATGACTACCTTTGCAAAATATGAATGAAGAAAAAACACCGCTCTTAGGCTTGACTCTCTCAGAATTGAAAGCAGTTGTACAGGAATTGGGAATGCCGGCTTTTACCGGCACTCAGATTGCACAATGGCTCTATTCCCGGCATGTCAAGAGTATCGATGAGATGACCAATCTCTCAAAAGCCAACCGCATCAAACTTGAAGAAAGTTATTGCATCGGTTGCGCCAAGCCTTTGGAAAGCAGCAAATCCAAGGACGGTACGATCAAATATCTTTTCCCTGTCAAAACAGACAGAAGCCTTAGCAGCCAAGATACAACACAAAAATTCGTAGAATCCGTTTTTATCCCTGAGGAACATGACAGAGCCACACTATGTGTTTCCTGTCAGGTAGGATGCCAGATGAATTGTCTCTTCTGCCAGACAGGCAAACAGGGATTTCAGGGTAATCTGACTACAGCTGATATTCTCAACCAGATCTATTCCCTTCCGGAAGTGGACCAACTCACGAACATCGTGTTCATGGGACAGGGAGAACCGATGAACAATCTTGATCATGTACTCCGTGCCACACATATCCTGACAGCTGACTACGGATGGGGATGGAGCCCAAAACGTATAACGGTAAGCAGCGTAGGCATCAAAGGCAAACTCAAGCACTTCCTCGATGAAAGCGATTGCCAGGTAGCCATCAGTTTACACTCTCCTATTCCAGAACAGCGTGCACAATTAATGCCTGCACAAAAGGGAATGGATATCCGGACTGTTATCGAACTGCTGAGAAATTATGATTTCTCGCATCAGCGAAGATTAAGTTTCGAATATATTCTATTTAAAGGAGTAAATGACTCTTTAACACACGCAAGAGAGATTGTCAAACTCCTTGAGGGTCTGGACTGCCGTGTCAACCTTTTGCACTTCCATCAGATTCCCGGTGTCTCTCTACAAGGAACAGATCAGGACAAAATGGAAGTTTTCCGGGATTATCTGAACCACCATGGTATCATCTCAACTATCCGCATTTCCAGAGGACAGGATATTGAGGCTGCCTGCGGTTTGCTTACTACTGCCCGCAAGAAGAAGCAGGAGTCAAAGTAAGAAAGAAGCAACTGTGAGTTTTACCCTATTCTAACGGCGCGCTCACAGCATAATAACATATAAAATCAATCAATATGGAAGACAGAAAAATTCGTGTGGCTATTACACACGGCGATACGAATGGTATCGGATATGAACTCATCTTTAAAACCTTTGAAGAACCGGAAATGCTGGAACTTTGTACACCGATTATTTACGGTTCACCTAAAGCTGCCGTCTATCATCGTAAAGTTTTAAATCTGAATACCCAGTTCTCTATCATCAATTCTGCCGATGAAGCAAAAGACGGTCGCATCAATTTATTGACTACATACGAAGAAGAGACCAAGATAGATCTTGGGCAGGCAACTCCGGAATCCGGAACTGCAGCTATAAAAGCACTTGATCGCGCAATGAGTGATTTCAGGGAAGACGCCTATGATGTCCTGGTCACTGCTCCTCTCAACGATTCAAACATACAAGTAGAAGGCTATGCCTTCCCGGGTAATACTCACTATCTGGAAACCTGTATCGGAGAGGGGAAGAAAGCACTCGTGATTCTCGTTAACCAACAGATCCGGATAGCTTGCCTAACAGAAGGTATGGATATGAAAGACATCCCGGCAGCTATCTCAAAAGAAAATATCAAAGAGAAAGCTACGTTGTTTTTCAACACTTTACGCAGAGACTTCAGAATTTCCAATCCACGTATTGCTATCCTGGCTTTGAATCCAAGAACCAACGAAGATGAAAAATTTGGAAAAGAAGAGCAAGAAACCATCATCCCGGCTATCAACGAGTTGGCTGATCAAGGAATAGAAGCCTTCGGGCCTTATTCTGCTGACCATTTCTTCGGGACGGGAGCTTTCTCTCATTTTGATGGCGTTTTAGCCATGTACCATGACCAGGGATTTGCACCTTTCAAGGCACTCTCTCCCGAATATGGAGTCCTGTACAACGCAGGACTTCCCTTGATCGTTACAGCCAGTGATCAGACTGTGGGATACGACAAAGCCGGTAAGAACATCGAAGATCCGAATAATTTCCGTCAGGCTATCTATCTGGCTATAGACGCCTTTCGTAACCGGGTCTGCTATGACGAAGCCTATAAGCATCCGTTGGAGAAACTCTATCACGAGAGAAAAGACGAAAGCGAGAAAACACGTTTCGGTATACCTAAGAAGCATTCTAATACGCCATTCGTAGATAAGAAACCTTCAGTTCCTTACGAGTCAAAAGAAGATCCGGATACAACCACTCCAACATCAGACAACTGAGTAACCAATGAAGAAGAAATACCAGAATATCTTTTTCTTCGTGGGCATTCTCATGTTTGCCATCATGATAACCCAACTCGATTTCCATGAAGTATGGAAAGGATTATGCAGAGCTGGATACTGGTTTCTGGCAAGTGTCTTCCTGTGGGCGTTTCTTTATGGTATCAACGCTGAATCATGGAACATCATACTCCGGTCCCAGCGTAACCCAGATGGTTCCAAACCAGAGAAACAGGTACCTTTTGGTTATCTCTACAAACTCACGATCTCCGGATTTTCACTCAACGATGCCACCCCTGCCGGACTGATGGGTGGTGAGCCTTATCGGATCATGTCATTGGCACCGATTATCGGAACAGAAAGGGCTACATCGTCTGTTATCCTTTTTGCCATGACTCATATCTTCAGTCATTTCTGGTTCTGGCTTCTGGCCATATTCCTGTATATAATCACCCAACCAGTCACTACGGCTATGGGCATTTTGCTATTTGCTGTGGGAATATTTTGCTGTCTGGCTATCTGGTTCTTCATGGTAGGCTATCGGAAGGGACTGGCGTTGAAGTGTATAGAACTGGTCAGTCATATCCCCGGCTTAAAGAGAAAAACACTGAAATTCATTGCAAAACACCTGCAACAGCTCGATAATATCGATAATCAGATCGCAGCACTGCATGCCCAGAGTCACGGGAGTTTCGTATCTGCCGTCTTTCTGGAACTGTCATGCCGTGTACTGAGTGCTTTCGAGATCTACTTTGCACTTCTGGTGGTTGCCCCTCATGCAAGTTATATTAATTGTATTCTGATCCTTGCCTTTACCAGTCTGCTGGCTAATGCCCTCTTTTTTATGCCCATGCAACTGGGAGGCCGCGAAGGAGGATTCCTTCTGTCTACCAAGGGACTGGCCATGACAACTACAGACGGCATCTTTGTAGCTCTCATCATTCGTGTAAGAGAATGTATCTGGATTGCCATCGGATTGTTACTCATCAAATTCGAACAGAGACAAAAGAAGAAATCCCCACAAAATTCCGAACATTCAGATTTCTGATACTCCGAGAATGAAATTCAACTATTGGAGCATTCCCAAATAGCAGAAAATAAAAGACCAAGGAACCGACTCGGCTTCAACCAACTGAAGTATTTAGTTCAAAGCTAAAAATATACAAAAAAATCTGCCAGAATTGCAGTTATCTCAAATAAAAGATGTAATTTTGTCACTCCAATGAATACAACTGAACTGCAGAAGATTAAACAAAGATATAATATCGTTGGAAACAGCGAAGAATTAAATTATGCTCTCGACATCGCTCTACAGGTAGCACCAACAGACTTAAGCGTACTCATCGTAGGGGAATCAGGAGTGGGTAAGGATATTATCCCGCGTGTTATTCACGACAATTCTCCCCGCCGACGAGAAAAATATTTTGCCATCAACTGTGGTTCTATCCCCGAAGGTACGATAGACAGTGAACTTTTCGGTCATGAAAAGGGATCTTTTACAGGTGCTATCGGTCAAAGTGAGGGTTACTTCGGGGTAGCAAACAAGGGTACTATTTTCCTTGATGAAGTCGGAGAATTGCCTCTGGCTACACAAGCAAGACTTCTTAGAGTTCTTGAGACAGGAGAATATATCCGTGTAGGTGGGCAGGAAATTCTAAATACAAATGTCCGCATTGTTGCTGCAACAAACCTGAATATGCGAAAAGCAGTAAGTGAGGGACGTTTTCGGGAAGATCTCTATTATCGTCTGAATACGATCCCCATTCAAATGCCTCCGCTTCGAGACCGGGGCAATGATGTTCTCCTGCTCTTCAGGCTGTTTGCCATGCAGATGGCTGAGAAATACCATTTGCCAAAGATCACGCTTGCAGAAGATGCCAAACAGGTACTGCTGAAATACAAATGGCCCGGTAATGTACGGCAGTTAAAGAACATCACTGAACAGATGTCTATACTTTGTGACAAACGGGAGATTGATGCTGAAGTTCTCAGCCATTATATTCCTCAGGATGTCGAAAGCACACAACTTGCAACCATCAATAAACCCGGGGCCCATTCTTATGAGAGCGAAAGGGAAATACTCTATAAGATCCTGTATGAGTTGCGGGGCAATGTGAGTGATCTGAGAAGAGACCTCAACTCAGTACGCAAACAGGTCAATGAGGCTCGCGATCTTATCAGAGCATCAGGATTCAGCCGCTCCAGCATTGAAACGGAAAAAGGAAGTTCCCGGCTGCCTATATTAAATCCCAGAACCAACAGTGCTGCTGCAAACAGAGAATATCCGGTCATTGATACCAATTTAGGAAATATCCCCAATACCCTGACAGCCGAAGAAGCTATAGCAGAGGAAATCAATGAACCGGAATCTTTGAACTTGAATGATCTCGGACGGCAGATGGTAGAAAAAGCCCTTGAAAAGAATAATGGCAACAGAAAAAAGGCTGCCGAGGAATTAGGTATTTCTGACCGCACCTTATACAGACGTATCAAACAATATGGTTTGGAAAGCAAAAATAACAAATAAACCAGAAAGAAGACTTTTTCATCATCTCTTCTTTCCCCTTATAGGTATTGTCATACTGACGGTAATGGCTGCCTGCTCTATCAGTTATAAACTCAATGGTGCCAGTATTGACTATGCCAAGACAAAGACCATACAGATAGATGAGTTCCCTATCCGTTCCACTTATGTATGGGGACCGATGGGACCGATGTTCAATAATGCCCTGAAAGATGAATTTGCCAACCATACACACCTGCAACAGATAAAGAAGAACGGTGATATGGTCATCACTGGTGAGATCACGAATTACTCGCAACGGAATAAATCGGTTTCGAGTGAAGGTTATTCTGCTCAGACGGAGTTGAGTATTACTGTAAACGTACGTTTTACCAACAATGCCAATCATAGCCAGGATTTTGAGAAGCAGTTTACGGCCTCACAAACTTATGACACTACAAAGAGCCTGAATTCTGTCCAGCAGCAACTGGTGGAAGAAATCATAAAAGACCTGGTTAACCAAATATTCAACGCGACAGTAGCAAACTGGTAAATATGGAACTGACCCGACTGATACAACATCCGGAAGAAATGGATAAGGAGACCCTTTACGACCTCCGAAGCCTTCTGGCGCTCTATCCGTACTATCAGCCTGTGCGCCTGCTCCTCTTGCAGAATCTGTATATTCTTCATGACCAGTCTTTTGATGAAGAACTGCGTCGTGCAGCCATATCCATCACTGACCGGAAAGTCATCTTCAAGATGGTAGAAGCAGCACATTACCGCTTCCCTGATATTTCGACAGAAAAGCAACCGGACAGTGAGCAGCAGCAACTCCAGCAGGAGCAAACAGCCGGAGGAGACCGGACTGTAACTCTGATTGACAACTTCCTCGACTCTATTCCGCCAAAAAGCGAAGAGGAGCAGAAAAAGGAAAGGCATCGCCAGCCCACGGCAGCAGATGCAGCCGTCGACTATGTCAGTTATCTGATGGCAAATGAAAGTGATGAAGAACAAAAGGCAGAAGAAAAATCTACTCCTAAGATGAAAGGCCAGGATCTCATCGACAGTTTTCTGGGTGATGGCGGAGGATTTAATCTCCAGACATCAGAAGAACAAGATCAACCTACTTCAGATCAGAATGAAGAGAAATCTGTTCAGAAAAATGATGAAGAAAAGAAAGAAGATGACGAAGAAGTAATAGATGAAGGCTATTTTACAGAAACTCTAGCCCGAATATATATCAAACAAGGTCGATATGAGAAAGCTTTGGAAATAATTAAACGATTATATTTGAATTATCCAAAAAAAAACACTTACTTTGTAGACCAAATGCGATTCTTAGAAAAATTAATAATCAATAATAATAAAAGATAGAAATGTATACAGTATTAATCATCATCATTGTACTGGTATCAATTCTGATGATTGGCATCGTCTTGATCCAGGAATCCAAGGGAGGTGGATTAGCTTCTAACTTCTCTTCTTCTAACCAGATCATGGGTGTCCGCAAAACCACCGATTTTATAGAAAAGGCCACATGGGGCCTGGCCGTTGCGATGGTTGTCATCAGCGTTCTTTGTGCTTATGTTGCTCCGAAATCCACAGAAAATGAAAGTGTCATGGAGAAATCAGCCACAACGACAAATACAGCAGTGCCTGAAATGCCTGGCCAAAGCGCACAGGGAGTACCTACAACCAATGCAGCTAAAGGTACAGCAGCTCCTGCAGCCAATGGTGCACAGCAAAGTGCTCCTGTTGCTCCTAAAACGCCGGCTAACTAAATAAATTAATAAAAAAGTAAGGGATTTGTTTGGCAAAACAAAAAAAATCCCTTACCTTTGCAACCGCTTTCAGACGAGAAAGCAATGGCTTAAAATGGTGGGTGTAGTTCAGTTGGTTAGAGCGTCAGATTGTGGTTCTGAATGTCGTGGGTTCGAGTCCCTCCTCCCACCCCATCGAAAAGCCTTTATTTTAAGGGCATTTGAAAGAAAAAGGAAAATTAATATTTCCTTTTTTTTATTCCCAAAAATCACTTCTATATCATCCTACAGGCATAAAATCGACCCGTAAAGTAAAATGGTATGTCAACCATCAATCACTTCTTTAATTCAACGCATACACTTATTCAGTAATCAGTCAATAGCAAACTGGCCCGAAAGACTTTATAGGTTTATAGAATATGAAGGATAAATGTGCAAGTTGTAAATCTCATGCCTGTTACACAAAAGGCATCAATTGCTCAGACCTGACCGCTGACGAGGTTATTGCGGCCTATACTGACGATGAGAAACAGATCATGAAAGCCGCAGCATACGTGGAAGCAACTTTCTATAGCAACATCACTCGACTTCAGGAGACAGCAGAGTTTGCCAAGGCAATGGGTTACAAGCGACTCGGCATGGCATTCTGCATCGGACTGAACGATGAGGCACACTATATAGAGCGGTTCTTCAAGAACCAAGGTTTTGAGTTTTATAGTATCTGTTGCAAGAATTGCAGTGTAGCAAAGAAAGAACTGGGACTGAAACAAGTCAAGCCGGAATTGGAGCATGAAGCAATGTGCAACCCGAAGTTCCAGGCCAAGTTTCTCAATGACAAAAAGGTAGAACTATTCATCAGTTGTGGATTATGTGTCGGCCACGATGCGATCTTCAATGCCAACTGTAAGGGCCCGGTTACAACGCTTGTGGTAAAAGATCGCCTTCTCGCCCACAATCCGTTAGGAGCAATCTACAGTCGCTACTGGAGGAAGAAACTGGGTATCATGGATGATGACGAGGTATAATGTAAAAGTTCTATCCCACCAGCCAACTCAATTGAGAACCAAATTCCTTATAATTATTTGAAACAAAAGAAACAATGGCTCCTTTTCAACAGCAACTGGAAGGCCTGCCTTATGACCCCTTAAAGAATAAGGGCGGAAATACGTCACGTACTCCCACCCTTTTAATCTAATACTATAAAAACACGTTACAAATATAGCACTTTTATCTCAACTAATGTATAATTAGTTTTGAATTAACATGGTTAAGTATCAAAAATGTTAAAACGATTGGAATCTATTGATTAAATCGCTTGCCTCTGAACGTAAACCATCAGCCCTTCTCTCATCATTCAAGATTTAGTATAGAAGTCTATAATGTCTCCAGGATTTAAGATGATAGTATCGGCGAATCGGAACCATCATGACACTTGAATCGGTACTGCCGTATCACTCCAAACGGTACCAGGTTACATTTCTGTTCTGCCAATTAAATTTAACGGCTTGTCTTTGCAAAGGAAATTATATTTCTTAAGCCGGATATGAGCTATGAATATTTAATCTGGTATTGGTGCTAAATGTATATCTTCAGATGTAAATAATATAAGATGTCTATCAATCCATTCATAAAATATGGAGCTTGACGAATGGCATATAAAAAGATTTTCTTATCTTTGCATATATTTATTATTATATTATAATGTGCGTTTTTCCGTCTAATCAAGTATGATTAAAAATATCAAAATATCCGGATATAAATCAATTAAAGAATTGGATTTGGATTTATGCCCTATAAATATCTTGATCGGATCAAATGGTGTAGGGAAATCTAATTTTATATCTTTCTTTAAACTCGTAAATAATCTCTACGAGAAGAATCTGGAGCGCTATTCCTTGGAACAGGGTGTAGATCGCTTGATGTATTATGGCCAGAAACATACGGATACGATTCATGGATATTTGGATTTCGGCAGTAACCAATATGATTTTCGTCTTGGTGCTAATATGGAAGGGTTTTTATTCATAAAAGAAGAAACCAGCTTGTGTTCGACCCGGTCCGATAATTATACAAAATATAATGAGAAGGAAAGTTATGTGAAGGACTCTCTTTATGCACGCAATAAATATCTCAGCGAACAATTTGAAAATTATAAGATCTATCATTTTCATGATACGGAAGCCAACTCAAAACTACGCTCAACGTGTAGGATTGATGATAACCAGTTTTTGAAAGTCAATGGTTCTAACTTACCTGCTTTCTTGTATTATCTGCAGCAGAAGGCTCCGAAGGCATTGAAGCGCATCGAGTTGAACATAAGGAGTGTCATGCCTTATTTTGCCGGTTTCGTTCTTGAACCTCGCAAATTGAATCCCGAAGAGATACAATTGGCTTGGAAGGACCAGAACGATCTTGAAGAATTCTTTACTGCTATGGATTTGTCGGATGGAAGTTTACGATTTATCGCTTTGTCTGTATTACTGATGCAACCTGATTTGCCAAATACGATTATCATTGATGAACCTGAATTAGGGTTGCATCCGGTAGCTATTGCTAAGTTGGCGGGGTTGATTAAATCAGTTGCGGAACGGGGTTGTCAGATGATTGTATCTACTCAGTCTGTGGATCTGATTAATCATTTTGAACCCGAGAATGTCATTACTGTAGACCGAAAAGATGGACAGTCAGTTTTCTCACGATTAGACGGAACAGAATTAGGGCATTGGCTCGAAGATTATTCCTTGGGTGAACTATGGAGTAAAAGTGTGATTAAGGGACAACCATGAATATGAAACGTACATGATTGTCTTTCGCCAAAGGGAATGAAAAGGGATTTTTTGTATCTTTGCCCCAGTATAAATCCTTTAATCCTTTAGATATGGCGAATCAGAAGCAAGAAGTCTCCTTTTCAGAAGTGGTCTCCCGCGGCTGTGGGCTTGATGTCCACAAGAAGGAGATAGTGGCAACAGTCAGCGGAACGGACATCAAAAAAGAGACCCGTACGTTTCAGTCGACAACGAGATCTTTGACACAGTTGAAAGAATGGCTATTGGAACTTGGCGTTACTCATGTAGCAATGGAAAGTACCGGCGTATACTGGAAGCCTGTAATGAACATTCTGGAACCTGGTGGTTTTACGGTAATGGTCGTCAATGCCCGTCACATCAAGTACGTTCCGGGGCACAAGACCGACAAGAAAGACTCGGCATGGATCTGCAAGCTCCTGCGTGCAGGCTTACTCAAAGGCAGTTTTATTCCATGCCGTGATCAGCGTGACTTGCGCGACCTTACCAGGTACCGCCGCAAACTGGTACAGCAGCAGTCCGCCGAACACAACCGCATGATACGGATATTCGAGGATGCTAACCTCAAGTTGTCAAGCGTTTTCAGCAACATCCGTGGCAAGACCTGTACGGCGGTGATAGATGCAGTTATTGATGGCGAGACAGACCCGTCAAGACTCTCAGAACTGTGCACGCATTGGAGGCTCAAGCACTCACAGGAGGAAATTGCCGAAGCGGTGGAAGGTCATTTCACGGAGCATCACAAGTTCATGATAAGGACAATCCGGAAGAGTATCAGGAACATCGAGGATGAGATAGAAGTCCTCGACAAGGAGATAGACAGGCGGATGCAGCCCTTGCAGGGACGTATAGAACAACTTTGCGAAGTGCCCGGCATGCAACAGTCCTCCATAAAGGAACTCCTGGCGGAGATTGGCGTAGACATGGAAGTGTTCCCAACGGCAGAACATTTAACCTCATGGGCAGGGCTCGCGCCGGGCAATAACGAGAGCGCAGGTAAAAAAAAAGCTCACACACCAACCACGGCAATAAGGCCACGAAGGCAATAATGACAGAATGTGCGTGGTGTGCGACACGAACAAAGAATACCTTCTTCTCTGCCCGTTACGGGCGTCTGGCCGCCAGGCGGGGGAAGAAACGCGCACTTGTCGCAATTGCCGCCGAAATGCTCAAGGTCGTATACCACATGCTCAAGGACGGTACAGCCTACCGGGAACCAGGTGCAAATTACATGGATGACAGACGCAGACAGAATCAGATTGATTATTATAAAAAAAGACTGAAAGAACTCGGAGAGGATTCGCCCGAGAAGGAAAGTGCATAAGAAGCACACGAACCCTAAGGCCGATTTTTACTGGGACTTCTGAACCTGAATATGAAACTGGTCTAAACGACTGAGAGGCAAAGATTGTTGCTAAGAGCACGCGAATGAAATTTCCAAATTCCAGTCGTTTTAAAATTTAAATGCCTAAGCCAATAGCCGCAGACAGCATACCGCAGCCTGCTTATTCTTTTATTGTGTCAAAACAAATAAGTTAAACCTGAATAGCCGATTTATAGGCTGTTCGCAATAAAAACATTTTCGAATGAAAAGAATGATATTTGTCGTAGAAGGCGATACAGAACAGGCTTTTGTTGGGAATATCATAGTCCCTTATTTTTTTGAAAAGTTCCAATTTTCGAATGTCAGTTGCTATAAGATCAAACATTCCGGGGGTGGCATCTCTAAGTATTCCCATATCAGGAAGGATCTTGTAAATTCGATTAATGAGTCTGATTCCGGGGGCACATGTATAAATCCGTGTTGACTATAAGAAGATAAAGGTTGAAGTTATAAGTTGTAGAATGCAAGAAAGAGCGTATCTTTGCATCCATGAACAACAATAACAATAAATCCTATGAGTTCTTTTCAAGTTTCCTTCTTCCGGAAGGTATACTTGACTGGTTTGACCTTGTAAAGGTAGAAGAAGAGAAGTTGAAGATCTCTAAAAAGAATGTGTACACCGGTATCCTGCATGTATATCTTGATGAGCGGGACAACCGGAAGTCCGGTGATGAGTCCCTGCAGGAACTTCGTCCCAATGGTTTCACGGAGCCGGCTCTAGTCAACGACTTTCCAATCCGTGACAAGAAGGTAGTCCTTCATATCCGTCGCCGGAGATGGACTTCTCCCGACGGGCATAACGTCGTCATGAATGTCTATCCGCTGGCTGTGACAGGGACCCGCTACTCGAAGGAGTTTGCGGATTTTTTAAAAGAACGTCTTGGATACATCCCCGGTGACGGCACGTTCGCTGGAACCTTACTACAAGATTAACGGGGATCGCCTTGAACGGTCATACAAGGATTATCTGAGCGACTTCCGGCAATGGGAGCAGAAGCCTCATGCATCCGACTGGATATTACTGGAGAAGAATATGGGTCCCAGGCTAAGCATAGACGAGACATCCCTGCAGGAAGACCTGTTCACGATCCTGTCCAACAAGGATGGCCATGGGAGACGCGGAACAGTGATTGCAGCCGTACGGGGGACGAAGGCATCGGAGGTAATCCGTATCCTCATGCAGATACCACAGGAGAAGCGTATTGAGGTCAGGGAAGTGACCATGGACTTCTCCGACAGCATGTATTCCATCGTGAGTGCAGTCTTTCCTAATGCGACAATAGTGATCGACTGTTTCCATATCATCAAGCGATGCGGTGACGCGGTGGAGGAAATCCGTCTCCGCAGCAAGCGTGAGGCAATAAAGGATCAGCGTAAAAAACAGGCGGAGTTCAGAAACAAACTTGAGCAAAGGGTGAAGCAGCGTAAATACTATCGCAAAAAACATCCCAGGAGGTATAAAGGCAGAAAGCGTGGCAGGAAGCCAATTAGACTCAATGAGCGCTTTAAGCCGGAGATACTTGACAACGGCGATACCGGAGTCGAGCTGCTTACAAGAAGCCGGGGACTACTGAGGGTAAGCAGAAACAACTGGAGCGATACACAGAAGATCAGGGCCGGATTGCTCTTCTCTTTATACCCAAAGATAAAAGAAGCGTATAACCTTGTCGACAGCCTCAGAAATGTCTTTAGAATGAAGACTCTGGACAGAGTGAACGCCAGGAACAGACTGCATGAATGGTATCAGAAGGTTGCCGGCTGCTCCCTGAGGGAAGTCAAGTCTGCAAGGGATGCCGTCAGGTTCAAGGAAGAGGAAGTACTCAATTACTTTATCAACAGGTCAACCAATGCCGCTGCTGAATCACTCAACTCCAAACTCAAGAGATTCAGAGCGCAACTACATGGAGTCTCTGATCTTCCCTTCTTCATGTATAGAGTTTCCTTAATCTTTGGGTAAACTAACACGGAACTATGCTGGTGCCCCTACTTTTTATCTCATCCATTAATTTCAAATAAACTCTATCCTGTTGAGCCTCAGTCATTTCTGCCAACGTTTTTCCTGGCTGATTTGCAGCTTGAAATTCTGACAAGCATGAATCTGTAAACAAACACGGCTTAACCAATAAACAAAATATTTTAAGGTTTCTTTGTTTCTCTTTCTTTAATATTTCTGGTAATTCATTATTTTCCACAAAATCAGAAGCAAGAAAATCTGTTGACACAAGAAGAATTGCTACACTAGCATTATCCATTGCTTGTTTTATTTCATCTTTCCAATGATCTCCTAAGCGAATCCTTTCATCAGACCAGGCATCAATATTACCATAAAGATATTTTAACACCTTCAAATGTATCTGTAAACGGTTCAGATAATCTTTATCTTCATGTGAATAACTTATAAATATATTTAACTTCTTATAACCATTTTCTTTTGATAAAGTCTCTTTCATGGAATTTTGTGCTTCTTCCATTTGGTGCTCAGACTTGTCTATTTTTATTGGATTATCTACTAAATCGACCTTAGCAATTGAATGAAGTAATTCTTCGGGATTTTCCTCAAACTTATTCTTACTCAAAATTAAGATTTTAAGATGACTATCTTTGACCTGTTTAGGTAAATTTTGTATTTCATTCCCATGTAAATTGAGAACTCTAAGTTTAGGTAACTTAAAAATAGAACTTTGCAAAACTGAAATCTTATTAAAGGAAAGATCTATTGTCCGTAATTTTCTAAGTTTTAAAATGGCTTGTGGAATACTCGCGATTTGATTATGACTTAAATCCAGTTTTTCTAAATTTGTATAGTCATAGACATTCTCAGGAATTTCCTTAAGATTCTTACCCGATAAATTAAGTTTAGTCACTTGTTTTATCGTTTTTCCTTTTACAACTATTGGATATTTCATTATTTATTTATAATTTTGCAATGTCGGACTATGGAGGTAGCGACGTTAAATAAGTGGATGTTCTGGGCAGACCGTGAAGGGATGTACAGATTGCTATGAGAAAAGGATTGCCAATGGGGAAATACTAAGAAATAAAATGGTATTTTACGAGTTTGACTAAGACTATTCTCTTTCATCCATAGCTTCGGCATCTCACGTTTTTTATATTAATGTCAATTTCTCTCCTTTCTGAAAGCTGATAGTAAAAGCCCTACATCGGCGCTCGCTCTGACGGATAGAACCTAGAGAGAAGCGGTCGTATTTCTCATAGATACCGAGTCCATTGTAAAGTACCCAAAGGCATCAGCCGGAAGTTCTAGAAAACTATTTACTTAAGCCTATATGTTCAAAAATACGGCCAAGATGATATTCCACAACACCCTTATGATATAATATATTCTTCACTCCTACAATTGCACTCTCGCGGTCCCTATGATAGCCCACACAGAGACGGAGCGCATCATACCTTCTTAGATAACGCTTGCCGTCAGCCTCATCAACATAGGTATATTTATTGAGAGTGGTCTGTTTCAATTCCCTATATTCAATCGTTTTCTCCCCTCTCATAATCCGATCAAAATAGACCTTTTTGATGTTAAGTGTCAAAATCTTCATCCCTTTTGTATTGAATGTCGATCTTTCTTTGACAACAGTCTGCTCCAGACATTGCTGTTGGGCATTATACGTGTAGTTAGTAATACTGCCATCATTAATTTTTCCAATAATTGCATTAATAACTGGTAGAGGAACTACATACCATTCCTTGGGATGGCATAAGTTTCCTGATCGATCCTTAATTGAGAATTGCATTTGTACAGCATCCAACACATGATGAAGCAAAGTCTCCAGCACATGGCTGTTCATATTTATGATTCTGTAAGTGGCTACAATTTTGACCGGTGACATAAGGTAAGTAGGATCATCGGCTGCACCGGCAATTCTTTCTTCTACAGAATGGGTTGTAAAACCAATCTTATACAAGTCCTTTTGGCAGGCAATCTCCGGTTCTTGAGAAAGTGAACTCAAGACATAAATATATCCTGTCTCTTGATCTCCTTCCAAAACAGAATCAGAATTCATCAATGATTTCTCCGTTTCTTCCTGCGTGTCCGAAACGGCATATCCATTTGCCATCACGTTTTTTCGAAGCGTTTGCAACAAAATATCCGTTTCCGTCCCATTCTCGATGATACATCTCGTACGGCCGTCCTTCAATCCATTGGCAGCCTGAATATATTTTCCGATGCGTTGAAGAAGCAGCAACTGTCCATCAACCACATAATACCGGCCTTCTACCATACTATCAGTTTTTGAGGTTTTCAACAAACTCCTTTTTCCAAGTTTCAAATCCCGATGTATCTGTTCAAACCCAGATTGATAAAGAGCAAAGTCTTCGCACACCTTCCGTTGGGCATAGTGATCAGGCTGGTTTCTTTCTCCTTGAACCTTCTTCATGTCAGAAGGGATTTCAAAAAGTGATTTTTCCTTATCAGAAATCTCCAATAGAGGATCATTTAGAATATCATCCAATTCTTTCTTTATATCCATTACCTTTCCCCCTTCAAAAGATTTAAAGTATCATACGCAGCCAGTTCTTCACCCGCCTCATCCTTCAGCGCCTTCAATGCACGAGCCATCATTTTCTCTTTAAGGCTATCACCGTCCTTACGTGGCACCCTCCGGCCGTTCGCTTCCGACCACTGCGTAATCTCCATCAGTTTTTTCACTTTCCTGTCGTCCGCCGTAACCGGTGCTGCTTTAGGATGAACGTCATCCAACAGAGCATCATCAAAAATTTCCAGTAATTCTTTTGGCCATTCCATTTTCATTCATCCTTATCCGGTTCATATTCCAATCCCATCATCTTGCGAATCTTGAGATTCTTTATCTTTTGCAGGGCGAAAGCCAGTTCACGAGTCTGAGGATTGGGATCATTCATAGAAGGTTTCTGGCCTCCATGCTCGGCAACCCATCTTTTTAACGGCCCTTTAAACAACTTGATAGCCATGTCTATAGGCATATCAAACTTCTGTTCTGCTATTGTATCTTGAATGATCTTCAGTGTAGGAGCGTCCACTGTCTTTGATAGCACTTCATAAGCACGCTGAAACGGATTAATGGTATCAATTAAATTAATATTCAATTGGTCAATATTGATAAAGCGATTCGTCAGTTTCAACAGTCGATTACCTTCACTTTCCTGACTTTCTTGCCCTTCCGGTATTTCCGATAGATCGACAGGATTGCCCTTCTCATCAACTATATCATTGCCTTTTACGACAGTGTCCAACAAGACTCGTTGGCGTACTTCTTCTACTTCACCCTGACTTAAATCCGGATACTTCTCACGAATCACCTTTGGAATAAGATACTGGGTAATGGCCTCTGCAGTTGTACTACCACTAATGGCTTTCACCACCATGTCATCTTGGAGGATACTAGCCTTTAAATCGTCTAATTGTTCATCCACGATCTGCCTCGTCTTGGCACTCGAAAGTGGTTTAAGGCCTTCAACAACAATCGTGCGGGCAAAATCATCATCTGCGATCTCTTCCTTAGCCGTTTTGAAATGCCAACTCGGAGCCATGACTTGCTCCATAAGCAAGGAAGCCGTAATCGCTTTAAGAAAATCATTGACAGCAACTTTCACATCCGGTTGGTCTGCATCCGGCATTGCAATCATATTAATGAAACGAGCCGTATCTTTTCCTTTACAGTCTCTCGTACATCTTCCAATGATCTGTACCACTTCCGTCAAAGAACCACGTACACCTATCGTAAGACACGTATCACACCATTCCCAGTCAAAACCTTCTTTAGCCGTACCCAGTGCAATGATAATATCCAGATCATCAGCCTGCTTGATCTTATCCAGATAAGCATAAACCCTGTTCCGCGTCTTGACATTATCTTCTACAAGATCGGCAACTTTCAGCAATCTCCCATCGGAAGTACGCAGAGTATAGATACCTGTATTGTAATCATGCCAAACTTCTTCTCCTATCAGCCTTCTAATCTCTGCTGCCTCAGCATACTTTCCTTGAGCAGTAGATGCCCTACTTTGCACAGATGGTATGTGTATAATAGTTTTTCTATGGGTATCCAGCACTTCCATGAGATGATCCAGATATACCCCCTTGTAGAAATGATAGCTCAATACAAGATTTTTAAGATACTTGTATCCATTCAACTGCTGATAATAATTATAGGTAACGGGGTAGAAGCGGACTTCGTCTTCGGCTCGCAATACAGGAATACCATCCCCCCGGAAGTAACTGCCTGTCATCGCTACAATATGACCCGTAGAATGGTTCATCACCCGCCGTACGGTATCCCCTAGCTCACTATTGGCATCAGCACTGGTATGATGAAATTCATCAATAGCAAGCAAACAATGATTCCAGTCTGTATCCTCAAATTGTTTCATGGCATTACGCAGAGTAGCGTGGGTGCATAACAAAATCTGCCCCTTAGGGCCATGCATGAATTCGCAAAATCTGCCGGCCTTGTCACTTTCATTGCCTCCTGCCGAGCATAAATTGAAATACGGAGCTACTTTCCAATCAGCAAAGAAACCAAACTTTTTCAAAGCTGTACTCCGGAACGATCGGCCTATACTCCTTTCCGGAACAGCTACAACTACCTTTTTGATACCTTGATGAGCCAACTTATCCAATGCAATAAACATCAAAGCCCGACTTTTTCCACTCGCTGGAGGTGCTTTGATCAGAAGGAAACGCTGGTCTCTATGCTCATAAGCCTTAGCTTGCATCTCGCGCATGCCAAGTTGATCCACATTGCTCGACTTTCCTGTCTGAGCATAATGGATATCCACGAAATTATTTCTGTTTTGTATATCTATCATTAGACTCTCTATTTCTCTATCTCACAATTTCTCGCTCTTATTTATTTTGAACTTCCCTTCCGCCTCTTTTTCTTTATAGGAAGCGATTGGTTCACCAACTTTTCATACCTTTTAAAGAGACATTCCAGTCTTGCATCATCAGTAGCAAACGGATAACCTGGATAGCAACTGTCCACAACGGCATCCAAAGTATTGTGCGCTTGGCGGAGATCAAGTGGCATCCGATCGGGATCATACATTTCTGCAAGCGTCATTCCAGGATGTCCCTCCCGGACAATAAGCACCTCTTCCGCAGCAGACTGGAGCTCATCACGCTTTGTTGACGTAAGATTTGGAAAGGGAAAGGTATTATAACAAAGTTGGGCAGAATAGCGATAATCGGTTTTTAGTTTTCCTCCAACGGTTCGTACCCATACCATGTGCATTTTACTTTCAAGTATACCAAAAAGCCACGTCTGAGCACCATAAATAGCAAAAGCGGAATTAGAAACCACAGTCCCCTCATTTAGATACCCCATGGGAATATATTCACGCCGTTCTGACGAGACTGCGGGAATGATAATACATTTTGAATTTTCATATCTTCTTTCTCCAAATTGATAAGGAATTAATGCTAGTTTTTGAGTGCTCTCCCGATTACTTTTAAGTCGGATCATCTTACACTTTTCTATTCTATTCTTTATAGGCTTAATCGAATATGCTAAACCAAGCTGATTATTCTTGATCCATAAACAATAGCGTTCTTCCCCACGTATAAATTCAACAGATCCTAATATTGGATGAATGAAAACCTGAGACTTTGGATAATCATTAACTAATTGTTTTTTTTCAAAAGAATTGAGCAACAGATATCCTCCATCATTAGGCATACTACCAAAAGCTATATGGGGAACATTAACCAAAGGGATATTCCTTTTTTCTACAATTACAGAATTCCCTTTTAATAAATACGGATTAATATTATCTACTTGCTGAGACTTTGTCCTGTCAAAAATAAATTTAGCTCCATTGGTATGAACTTGTAACCCAATAATTACACATGTCACACCTGCGTTATATTTAGCATTATTAGACCATTTGAAGGAATGATATGCAAAAGCAATCTCTATACCTTTTTCAAAGATATATGGCCACAAAAGAGAAACTTGTTCACCTTGGCAAATAGAATTTGTCGTTACAAAAGCCACCTTAGCTCTTGAGTCTTTAATGTAATTTGCGCCCTTATAAAACCATGTTGTTATATAATCAAGATTATTATAAGTCCGAGTTTCTTTAAACACAAATCTCATATCCTCTTTCTGTTCTTTACTTTGCAACCGTGCCCCTAAATACGGTGGATTTCCGAAAACAAATACTTCTTCATCTTTCTCATGGGGGCAAACTTCATCCCAATCCAATCTGCAAGCATTTCCGCATTTAATTTGGGTAATATTATGCAATGGCAAAGCCTGGGTATTAATGCCGAAATTTTCAAAAAGTTTATTGTCCATCTGATGCTGTGCCAGCCATAAAGACAACATGGCCACCTCATGAGGAAAATCCAACAGTTCGATACCATAAAACTGTTGCAAGCTGATACAAGTTCCCATAACGGCTGTTAGAAAGCCCTCACCCTCACACTCCTGTTGAAGTTTCAGGATGTCCATCTCAAGGTATCGCAAAGACTTGTAAGCAATAATAAGGAAATTGCCACTGCCACAGGCAGGATCGAAAAACTTCATATTGCTCATACGCAACAATAGGGCATTGATCTTTTTAACGATCGTCTGGCGTTTCAATCCAAAGTCTTTATCACTCAATGCCCCTATCTCTTTCTGCCGCTTACTTAACAAAAACTCTTCATTCAGTGCATTATATTCCGCCCTCAGTTCGTCCATAAACAAAGGATTAATCACCTTCATAATATTGGGAACGCTGGTATAATGCATACCTTGATTGGCTCGTATCTCCGGATCTACTACTGCCTGAATCATTGATCCGAAAATGTCCGGATTAATGTCTTTCCAGTTCAATTCGCCACATTCAATAATGATTTTCCGCGCTTTATATCCCATCCTCGGTATTTGAATATGCCGCGCGAACAGGCCTCCATTTACATAGGGAAATTGTGATATAATCTTTATCGTGTCTTCATTACGCACTTTGACATCCATAATGTTGAATGCTGCATCCAAATACTCTGCAAGGTCACTGCCATCACTTTTAGTATATCTCCTGATAGATCCGGTAAAAAGATTCTCTTCGAAAATACCCGTATCCTCAGCAAAGAAACAAAATAATAGTCGAGCAATAAACAAGTTCAGATCATGCAATTGGCTACTACTGCTGAAATCATTGTAGGCACGAAGAGCATCATGCAGTTTTGCAAGTTTTTCCGCAGCCTTCACATCAGCCGGGTTTTCTTCCACTAATTTGAACTTTTCCACACCAGAAAGCGGATAGAAAAAAGCAAAGTCACAATATAGGCGGTCCAGAGGATTCTCGTAAGATTCCTTTTCCCGCATATCATAAGCCAGGATAGTTTTACCATCACTGACTGCAATTATCTTTGGTGCTGCCTTAATAACTTTTGTATCCACTTTCATCATTTCCAATACAGAAGTCAAAGTCATGGAGGAAGCCGACTTGAATCCAAATAAGCCTTTGATGAGAAGTCCCTTGTATGTCGATAAAATTCCCTTTCCTTCACGATAGCGGCGAATATCCGCATCGCTTTTGCCAAAAGCCTTGAGAATTTCGTAACCCACTTCCGATGCCTGTACATGATAATCTTTGAACACTTTCAGTGCAGTTTCAATATCTTGATAACTCAAGTTCTGTTTTCTTGCCATAATATACTTTACAATACCTCTTCAAAGTTAATCATTTATTGGCAAAAATCCTAAAAATATTGATAATAATTATCCCTTCATGTTAAGGTATCAAAGATAAAAGAACATCTATGGTGCATACAGCCCTACTGTATGGTACATTGCGGTATACTGTATGGTGCATACAGCTCTGCTCTATGCACCATACAGCGCAACAATGAATCTACCGTTAAGAATCAGACGCAAGAGGTCTTTAATGCCTTAAAACGCAAACAGGCTTAATTAGCATACCAGTTGTCATTTCTGTATTTTCCAATAACCATACAAACAGCATCACAGTGTAACCTATTATTCCTGTATGATAAAATCTTGTATATTGGTAAGTAAAAAGGGGAAGAAAAGAATAGATCAGATACTGCTAAAAACAAAACGGAGAAAATATTCTGATAAGGAATTTTTCTCCGTTTCTTCTCCCACTTGTGGAGGTGGCGGGATTTGAACCCGCGTCCGAACAAGGAAACCATACGCTTTCTACATGCTTATTCCAGCCTCCATTTTCGTGCTGTAGCAAGACCTGGACCACCAACTACAGCCTTATCCTCTAAAAATTTCATCCTGGCATCGAGGACTACCCGGACTATTTCCGATTTACCTGCACCGCTTGACCAAGAAGATTCGGAACAACATCCCTTGAGCGATGTCTCGTCCCATCACCTAGTGACGGGATTGAGCCAGTAATCTACTATACTTCGATTAGGCAGCGAGAGCGTAATTGTTTTCGCCAATTAAATTTTTGTTCACTCAGATTCAGGAGCTAGCCAACGAGGCTCCGCATGCTTACATACCATCCCGACTTGCCGTCAAATCCAGAACACCCCCGGCGATAGTACAGCGGTGCAAATATAAGGCCAAAAACTGAATTAGCAAAATATTTTCAGCTTATTTCCACTTTTTTCTCTATTTTTCCTGATCCAAGAGCAAGCAGATAACCGCCAACCAACCAGAAAGAGAAGAAAAAGATCATCACGAAATGCATCATTCAAGATTCGGACCAGCCTCCTTTACTCGGGGAATCCCATTTACAATAGGGATTTTCCCCCATTACTTTAGGGAAAAGCCTTACTTAAAGTCCTTTTCTTCATGTATCTTTGCCCTTGAAAGAAGAAAGAAGGAACATTAAAAGCATACGATTATGAAAAAGTTAATAATAGCCCTTGTGGCACTTTTCACCTTCACAGGCACAATAAATGCCATGAGCTACGACCAGGCCAAAGACCAGGCTCTCTTCCTGACGGATAAAATGGCCTATGAGCTAAACCTGACTGACGAACAGTATGAGGCAGCTTACGAGATCAACCTGGACTATCTGATGAGCATTGATAATTATGATGATCTGTATGGTTCTTATTGGAGACAACGGAATATGGATTTGAGCTACATTCTGCTGGACTGGCAATACAATAACTACCTGAATGATCTCTACTTCTACCGCCCACTTTACTGGGACGGTGATTACTGGCATTTCAGAATCTATGCCCGCTACCCGCACCGCAACTACTATTACTTCGGATCTCCCACGTTTATCGTCAATTATCGTGGCGGACACAGTTGGAGGGACAACGGAGGAAGGAGTTGGTACCGCGGCCGCGATTTCGGAGGACGTAGCTACAATAGAAACGAGATGGGTATGAGAGATGCGTTCAACCGGGGAGACTATGGGCAAGGCCGGGTCTTTGGGAACATGAATACC
>ENA-UOOK01002027-UOOK01002027.1-fermentation-metagenome-genome-assembly--contig:-NODE-2027-length-25598-cov-45.268175_pt1 | contig 25598 bp, 24 predicted proteins | sample MGYA00245777_ERZ724023 | MGnify/ENA primary metagenome ERZ724023 (study PRJEB28704, sample SAMN03018312) | fermentation metagenome | biome: anthropogenic terrestrial biome; feature: soil... | reverse complement strand
TTTATTTTTATAAATTTTTGGGTAATAACAGAATTTAGAGGATTTCTACAGAGCCTAAAATTCATTCTTATTTAAACCATAGACAGTTTGAATTTTTAAACTTAGATGAAAGAAATCAAATCAAATCAAATTAAATCCAATCCAATCCAATCAAATCCAATCAAACTTTTTACAAACCTTTTCTCCTGAATATTAATTCCTAAAAGTATATGCCCTTTTGAAGATAAACAATACTTAACTTCACCAAAAGTACTTTTGAATCCATTTCAGATTCAATAAAATAGAATCCTTATCGATTTTTAACGCGGGGTATTAGAAGTGTTGATGATGGATATTATTACCTGGGAGCCGAAAGACTCCATGAAAGTTGCGGAATTATATGCGAATTATGAGTATCCGAAGGGTATAAAAGTTCTCGATGAATGGACTGACCTTACGGGCTACCGCACATTTGTGATTTATGAAACTGAAGATGAAAAAACTTATGCGATTTCAGTACTGCCATTCATGGGGCTGTGCAGGTTTGAGACATTCCCAGTCATGAAACTGGATAAATTTATGCAGCTTGCTCAGAAATTTGCCGAGAAAAATGTAGGAAAAGGAGCCAGCGCTGAGCAGGAGAGAGAAGCCGCTGAAAAGAACATTCTACAAGAAATAGAAAATCTTGAAAAGAGGATTGAACATCTTGAGCGCCATTCTTTTATTCAGGAGGAAGATGTTACCTAAAGCCGATACTATATAAGCCGATGTATTATCTGAAACTATGTTATCTGAGACAAACAAGATATTACCTGAAACTGCATAATGCTTACTTAGAAAGGAAAAATGAACTGAAAAAAGTTGAAAAAGAAAAGAATTGGAAAAATTACTCTTCCTTCTTCCTTTCCTCAAAAGCTTCCTTTACGATTTTCAAAGCGCAGAGATCACCGCACATTGAGCAAGTCTCGCTTTCGGTTTTTCGGGCATCCCGGATCTTACGGGCTCTATTGCCATCGATTGCCAGTTCAAACTGCTTATCCCAATCAAGGTCCCTGCGGGCATAGGCCATTGCCAGGTCTTTTTCCCAGGCGCGCTCTCTCGGGCCTTCCTTTATAAGGTCAATGGTATGGGCTGCAATCTTTGTTACAAGCAAGCCTTCTTTTATATCATCGAGCGTTGGAAGTGCAAGGTGCTCCGAAGGAGTTACCATGCAGAGAAAATCCGTACCGTGCATCCCTGCAACTGCTCCTCCGATTGCACCAGTAATGTGATCGAAACCAGGAGCAATATCAGTTACCAGTGGGCCCAGAAGATAGAGAGGGGCATCGTTACAGAGTTCTTTCATGCCTCTTACGCTCAATTCGATCTCGTTTAAAGGCACATGGCCAGGCCCTTCCACGAAAGTCTGGACATTGGCAGCCCTTGCCCGTTTTACGAGTTCGCCGAGTGTGATAAATTCCATGAACTTCGGGCGGTCAGAAGCATCGGCAATGCAGCCAGGGCGCATGCCATCTCCAAGGCTCAGGGTCATATCATATTCTTTTGCGATTTCAAGCAGGTAATCATACTCGGCATAAAAGGGATTGTCTTCCTCATTGTGCAGCATCCAGGCAAGGGTAAAAGAACCTCCTCGGCTCACGACATTCATTATCCTGTCACTCTGGTGAAGCCGCTCAAGAGCATTTAAGTTGACTCCGGCGTGTATGGTAACAAAATCCACACCCTGCTCAGCATGTTTCCGGACCGCGTTGAACATATCATCCGAGGTCATTTCCACAACAACTTTTCTGGAAGCTGCAGCCTGGTAGATTGGAACCGTACCTACAGGAATACTAACGGACTTAAGGATGCGGGTGCGGATTTTGTCCAGATCTCCACCTGTAGAAAGATCCATTACGGCATGAGCTCCAAAAGCTTCTACAGCCTTTGCTTTTTCGACTTCGGCGTCAATGTCTATAAAGTCCCTTGAGGTTCCGACATTGGCATTGATTTTTGTGCTCATATATTTGCCAATGCCGATAGGAAGGGTCTCTCGCCTGTTATTTACTGGAATCGCTATCAGCCCTTTTGCCACGCAGGAGCGAACAATTTCAGGGTCTATTCCTTCAGCTTTTGCCACGGCTTCTATTGAGGGGGTGACGATTCCCTTCTTGGCATCTTCCATCAGTGTCATTTTTACTCCAGGTTATGGTGAATAAAGAAAATATAATATTATAATATCGATTAACAGATGATGATAAAAACACATAGTAATGCATGAATAATTTCAATTACAATTAACTGCGTTGTCTTACTTTGTCTTACTATCATTACTAGAATAATGGTGTAAAGTGATCCAACATTTCTTTGTTACAGAGTAGGACAGACAGAGTTAACTGATATATACCTTTTCACGTCTCTGAAGTCGCTTAATATGTATAAGCAGACAAATATATAAATAGTGTATGCATATTGTCTAGCGAGTATAAACCGAGAAAACTGAGAAAAACTGTAGAAATTGTCTTTAAAATAAAGAGTTTTACAAATAACCAGTTCAATTAAACCGGATCAGCATAATTAAACTAGTGAAAATAAACAAAACGAGAGAAAGAGACAGCATAGAAGTCGTTCCTGTGTTTTAGAAATCTTTCTTATATATTTCTTCATGCAATTTATTACATACCTCACTACTTATTTACTCACTCATTTCCTTTACAACTCGTTACTTATTTACTAATGCATTTCCTTATGCATCTCGTTACGCATTTAATCACATATCCCTTACTTATTCCATTAATTGTACTATTTTATATTTTCAAGACTATCTCAAAATTATATTTCAAGACTATCTCAAGAACAGAGTTAGGGTATTTCATATGACAGTTGTCGCATTTGCAGAAAAAAATAAGGCAGCAGCCCAGATTGCCAGCATCCTGGGCGATGGGGAAGTAGAGAGGATTACAGTAGAAGGGCTGCCAGTATATGAATTTAAATGGAAAGGTGAAGAGTGGCTGGTAATGGGATTATCCGGTCATATTATGAATTATGATTTTCCGGAGCAATATAACAAATGGAGTGAGGTAAACCCCGGTGTACTCCTTGAAATCGACCCCGAAAAACTTGTAACGCGAGCTGACTACGCAGCTGCTGTAAAAACCCTTGCAAAACGAGCAAAGAAGATCGTCCTTGCCTGTGACTACGATAGGGAAGGAGAAAACATAGGATTTGAAGCCAAAACGCTTGCAGAAGAAGTTACAGATGTACCGTTTGCAAGGGCACGTTTCTCAGCCCTCTCCACAAAAGAGGTAAAATCCGCCTTTGAGAGCCTTGTAGAACCGGATTATAACATGGCAATGGCTGCCGAGACAAGGCAGATCCTTGACCTGAAAATGGGAGCTGCTTTTACTCGCTTTGTCACGCTTTCTGTCAGGGAAAAAGCAAGGACAAAAGGCGTCCTTTCAATTGGTCCCTGCCAGACGCCAACCTGTGGGTTTGTATATGAAAGGGAAAAGGCAATCCGGGCGTTTCAGGCAAAAGACTTCTGGAAGATAACTGCAACTTTTTCGGCAGAAGGCGGAGAATTCGAAGGCACTCACAGAGCAGGAAATATTCACGATAAGGAAAAAGCCGCAGAGATTTTCAAACGACTTAAAGGGACAAAAGAAGGGCTAGTTGCCAAGAAAACCGTAAGGGAAACTAAAACCAACCCACCTAATCCATTAAATACTACCGAATTTCTGAAAAGAGCCTCCAAATTCCTTGGAATAAGCCCGGAAGTTGCTCTTGAGGTTGCAGAACAGCTTTACCTTGCAGGATTTACCAGTTACCCAAGGACCGAGACAAATAAGTATGCTGATGACTTTGATTTCAAGTCCCTTGTTTTTGATTTTGCACGCCAGAAGGAGTATAAGCCTTTTGCGGAAGCTATCCTTACAGCCCCAATTGTGCCCAAAAACGGAGATAAAGATGCGCACGACCATCCTCCGATCCATCCCATTAGAGCGGCTTCAAGAGGAGAGGTAAGCTCGGCAGTAAATATTCCTCAGGCTCCTGAGGTCTATGATCTTATAGTAAGGCATTTTCTGGCAACCCTTATGCCTGCAGCAGTATTTGAAAAAACCCATCTCCACCTGCTTATGCAGGAAGAACCCTTCGATTCATCCGGAACCGTGCTCAAGGATTCGGGCTGGCTTGAAGTTTATCCCTTTGAAAACAAGAAAGATAAACTTCTTCCGTTTGTTGAAGAAAACCAAAAAGTAGGCATAAAAAAACTCAGGAATACAAAATCTAAAACCAGCCCACCAAAGAAGCTGACCGAAGCCGAACTTCTGACTCTTATGGACAAAAACGGAATCGGAACAAAGGCAACCGCTCCAACTCATATTGAAACAAATAAGAAGCGAGGATATTTTGAGACAAAGGGAAAAACGGTTTCTATCCTGGACACAGGCTTTACCCTTATGGAGGGACTCTCCCTTACAGTCCCGATTCTTGTCAAGCCGGATATAAGGGCAAGGATAGAAGCCTTAATTCAGGAAGTCGAGGATGGAAAAAAAGAATTTGAAGCTGCCCTTGATGAAGGTACAACCCTGATTCAAGAAATGTATGCTCAGCTTGAAGCGAATAAAAAGGAGTTGACTTCAAGCATAGCAGGCACAATTAAAGACGAAGCTGCCCTTGAAGACAAGAAAAACTATATAGGAACCTGTAAGGCTTGTGGGCACGTCCTCAGGATTGTACAGATGGATTCAGGGCGCTTTGTGGGCTGTACAGGCTATCCTGACTGCAGAAACTCATTTCCCCTCCCAAAAGCCGGGGCTTTGACCGTACTCAGAACCAAAGAATGTAAAAAAGAGGGAGCTGCTGTCCTGAAAGTAGGAAACAAGTATAATTGGGCTGTAGGTATAGGCCCCTGCTTTACCTGCGACCTTGAAAAGGAATGTTATCCGCCTGAAACTGTTGGTCCCTGTCCAGAATGTGACGGAGATATGTTTCTGATCACCTTTAAAGATACCCGATTCCTGGGCTGTACGAAACGCTGTGGGTATACTCACTCAGTCCCGAAAACCGGTAAATTAACCCTGCTTGACAGAAGCTGTGAGAGCTGTGGCTGGAAACTTTTCAAAATAAACAAAGAAGATGAAAGCCCTGAAGAAGACATCTGTGTGAACCGGCGCTGCAAAGAAGGTAGGGAATACTGGAGAAAAGCACGCACAGGAAACTGAGACCAGAATCAATTTCAGAGTCTGGAATCTAAAAGAAACTGAGATATAGAAATTAGAATACTAAAACAGGCTAAAGATCCAGATGCTAAAGATCCAGATACTAAAAGGATTAAAAAGAAAAGAGACCAAGAAAAGAGATTAAGAAAAGAGATTAAGAAAATCCTTTCGGATTTTCCCCTGCCTCTTGATGTTAAATCAGAAAGAAATTATGCAGATGCAGGCACGGCTGCAGATGCAGATGCAGGCACGAGTTCAACCTGGGTTTTCCTGATTTCGACTCTGCGGAGCGGGTAAATAAACTTGGCCTGCCTGTAAATAGCGGCTGAGAGCCTGCCAAGGATTGCTTCCTGCATAAAGGTCTCGAAATCGGATTCTGATGCGCGCTTTTTAACGATATCAACCATCATTTCCCTGATTGCTGTTATCTGGCTCGAACGTGCCCTTTTGATAGTGAAGCAGGTTGGTTTTACACGGATGACATAGCCGTCTTTGGTCCTAACATCGATATTGGCATCGATTCTTGAGGTCTGCCTTTTCACGATTGAGCGGATATAGTCAGTTGTGAGTTCATGACCTATGAGGTCGGTGGTTGCTGTGTCTCCGACAACGTTGTTGACCCTAAGGACGACCTTTGTGTTATTCTTGGTCATATCGTTAGTAAGCTCTCCAACTGTGACTTCAATTTTGCGCCCTACAAGCAAGGAAGGATCTCCTGCCATAGTGTTACCGACTACGCTCCTTTTTAAGTAAACAGGAGCTTCAATATTATACCATTCCTTGGATTTCCATCCGTCAATTTTTCTCTGTACTTTCTTTCTTGCCAAGTGATTCCTCCGAAGTAATGTTCATTTTTATTTTAATTTATTTTTATTTCAATTTAATTTATTTTAGTTTTATTTTAATTGTATTAATTATGAATTGTTTTTGTATGCTGCTGATTTGTCCTGTGGCCCTCATGCCTTTCAGTTTCTTCTTCCGGATGGCTCGGGTGAGCTTTCTTTAATCAATGAGCGTGAATGACCTTCAGCGCCTTTGACAGGCTTTGCACTGCCGGCGCAGTTTATGGTGCTTTCAGCACAATTTTTTCCTTTTCGAGATAAATTTCCAAGCTTCTATAGGCTTCCGAACTTAAACCCGTCCCCTATCTTCCGGCAACTACAGGCTTCTGATAACCAAAAATACAATCCGAAAATGGCCAGAAGTTCTTAGAAATTAGCGGTATCTACTAGTTAATGGCTCACTATACATATCATTTCAATATATAAATAAATCGGTCAGAAACGCTTTCTGCTTATCATCTAAATAGAAAATTTAAAAAGTTTAAAGGAAGCGGATTCCTTTCGGCATTTCACCCAGCCTCTTTTTAAATTCTTCAGGCCAATTTGCAGGGTCAAGCCCTTTCTGGGCAAGGAAAACCGCAGCCCACCTCTCAAGCCCGACTCCGGAACAACCAGACCAGAGTTCTTCTCCGGACTGAAGTTTCACGTTGAAACCTTTGGGATACTTATCTCCGTTGATGCTCACGTTCTGGAATTCGAGCCATTCTCCATCAGGCCCACGGTAAGGCAAGCAGGCTTCGTAGTCTGTTGTACCGACAGTATTTTCTTCGGCAAGCCCAAGCAGCCCTTCCTGTGCCATAAACCAGGGTGTGACTCTTGCTTTTCTCCATTCGATATCCAGGATGTCATTGAAGATGTACATATAACGCTCATGTAATTCTTCTGCACATTTTATGACCTCTTCTTTTGTTCCGATCCAGACAATTTCGATCCTGTGGAACTCGTCTACCCTTTCGATCCCATGGATTCCGCCACTTTCATATCTGTGAGAAGTTCCTGATCTGTCAAAGACTTTTATAGGAATTTCATCGTTTGGAAGAGTTTCCCCTGTTACGTACATCCAGAAAGGCGGACACTGGGCATAGCACATGCCTCCGATTGGCTCTGCGATTTTTTCTTTGAGCAGCTTTGTGGGCACTTCATGAGTAACCTTGTAATAATCGGCAACCTCTTCCCAGTAATCGGGGTCCCTTGTTTGCGGAGGGCATACATAATATATCTCAGGATATATGCCTTTGGCATGTCCGGACTTCATCCAGACTTCCCAGGTGACCAGTTTCGGGAAAATCATTTCCCTGTACCCGAGAGGCTCCAGAAGTTCTTCAAAGACGATCTTCTCAAAAGTCCGGAAAATCCTTGTTGACTGAGGCCCGTGAATCCATTGCCCTCGGCTTGCGCCTCGCTTGAGCCAGCCCTCATTCATCATGGCCTGGGTCGGGTCTTCCTTGAAAGGATGCTCCATTGGCTCTCTCTGCCATAACAGGTTCCAGTGTTCGGCTTTTGCCCCGTACTGGGCAGCCTCGATCTTCTCTTCAAGGAGTGTGAGAATCCTGTCCGGTACCCGGTTTTTCATCTCAGCTTCCCCGACATCAAGCTCGAGCATGATTCCGCCTTCGATGTTTTCCATGCCTTTTATGTAAGGCACTTTCAGCATCCTGAGCTCACGTTCAGCTGGCATCCGAATGGTAAAGGACTCAACCTCAATTCCGCGAATTCCGATCTTATACCTTTTTCCGAGCGCCTCGGCAAGCTGTTTCCTCAGCCTGAAGATCGCGTCATGCACCCTGACATACCTGCCAGACTCAAGCGTAAGCTCGATCCTATCCTCCCCGAGCTTCCATTCCGTAACTTTTGCTCCCTGCCCTTCAGGCGCTCCTCGGGTGAGAAGGGTATTGTTTGCCTCTTCGAAAAGCGCAGCTATAGCCTCCTTTGCAGGAGTGGGGTCTGCACTTGTTTTAAAGTAAGCTTTGAGATTGAACTGTAATTCCAAAGTTTGAGCCTCTTTTAATTGGTGTGAAATAATGTAATTGTGAATTAAGATAGGGATGTAAACAGAGTCTAAAATCCTGTTTCTGATATAAATGCCTATTCTATAGCAGATCGTAACTCAGTATTATAATAAGAAGTAATAATACTGAGCATATAATGAATCAAGTATTCTGATAACCTAGTATCCCCAACTCAGACGTAAAATATTAATGGTTCAAACATTATAATTATAATTTGACAGACGAGTCTACAATTTAAACAGAATTAGATATATCTATCTGTTGTCCGCTTATATTCATGTGATCTACGTAAAAGCCTGACCAGCTGTTTTAATATTTAGCACCTGCAAAAAATAGCTAGATGCGTGGTAGATGATTTAATTCTTTTAAATTATATTATTGTAATCGATGTTTATAAGTTGATAGTTTCCGATGTCAGCAATTGATCAGGAATTGTCTCAAAAAAGCCGCGTTCCATAACTCTAAAACTGAAATCTGAACTTTGTGCCGAAAATGAATTAGCCAGAAATAGAACCCCGGCTACGTCTACGGTCACTGTGTGACCGGCGTTCCCAAAGATGAGGTCTTAATTATATCTATTTGCTTGAGAGTTAATTGAAATTCTATTTTACCTTTAGCTACCTTCCTCCCATCAACCTCTGCACAAAACTTACTTAATAACATATTCCTTTCCATCAATCATAATTTTCCATCCGGGATCTAAAAACTCCGATTTCACATCAGCATAATGCAACTTTTTATGGCACAGTGGGCAAACAACTAATAAATTCCAGCTTTGAAGCGTTTTTGGTGCATTTTCATTTAACTCTACCATATGGTGAACTTCTGCATATTTTCCACCATTCTTTTTCGAAAATCCTGGATATCCACAGATCATACATTTATAGCCGTATTTTTCTTTAATAGAATTAGAGAGTAATGAAGGTCTTTGTATCAATTCAATGATAGTTCCTTTAAACTTTGGAGTATTTCTATATTTAAGATCCAATCTTATTATCAATTCATCGTAATCCAAAGTTTTTCCTTCTCTAAACTCTTCTGATATAGCAGTTTTACCAGATACATAACTTGACATTGTCAGATTAACTTCTTTTTTCGGACTAGTAAGTATAGAGCACTTTGAGAGATTATTTTAAGTTTTCCCGCGTTTCAATAATACAGAGAACCGTTTATAAGTTCAGAGCATGTTTTCTTTGAATAATTAGTCCTTTTGTTCTTATTTTTATCATCCAATAATATAAATTAATCTATCAAGTTCAAAACCAAGTATTACAAGTAAAATATTTTCATTTAAAAAATAAATAGGAAAATTAATTACAGAATTTATTATATCTGTTTTAGTGAATAGGAGGTTTGCGTGTCAGAACGTCGTGAATTAAATATCCATCATGAAGTAGGAGGTCCCTGAATAATTACAAAAAGTAAATAAATGCTAAAATAAATAACATACTAATATTTATTTTGAGGAGGTTTGACGTGGAATCAAAAATTCGTGTAAATGGAAATATTATTACTGAGTTGTCAGAAAAGATACCATCCAATATTATAGCTCTAAATGAATTAATCAAGAATTCATATGATGCAGCGGCTAACAAAGTTTCAATTTTTCTTGAAACAGAGAAGAAGCTACTAACTATCACTGACGATGGTTTTGGCATGGCTAAGGATGATATTGATACACTCTTCCACATTGCAAAAAGCACAAAAAAATACGGAACTATTGATCCTATCACAAAAAGAAGGACACAAGGATCCAAAGGATTAGGTTTTCTTTCAGTATTTAAATTTGGTTCTTATGTTGTTTGGGAAACATATAAACAAGGTGGCTTGAAGTTTGAAGTTGATTACCATGATTTGATTTCAAGCGATGATATTGCTGAATATGAAATTCAAATTACTGATGATACTTCTATCAACAAGGGAACGAAAATCACAATCTTTCTTAATGAATATAACGTCAAATCGTTATCGGAATATTTCAATAGTGAAAAGAATCGCAAAAAAGTTCTAGCTGCCTTTGATGATCCGAGTATTGAAATTTCTTTGATTATTGATGGAAGAGAGTTATCGTCAAAGGATATAATTCCCTTAACCAGTAATTCCATGGATAGGCAATTATTTGTAATTAAATATGACTCTATAGATCAAAAAATACGTTACTTTCATAACAACTATGAATTCAGATCCATTGACTATGATTTTACTTCAACTCACTACAGTGTTGATATCGAGCTGTTAACCTTCCATTTACGTTCAAAAGGTAGAAGCAAAATAGATTCATTATTTTTTGATCCTAATGATGCTCTCACACCACTTATTTACGTAAATGCTAATCTGTTTAATAATTATGAACTATTTGATCCAGGAGTCATGAGAAATATTAAGACAGAGCAAGTACTACAACAAATGATTGGATTTATTAGGATTAACACTGAAAACAAAAATCTTAACTTCAATTCAGATAGAACAAGATTTTTACAGAACGAACTGTCTGATGAGATAATCAAATTCCTCAAAGATATTAATATGAAAATTCAGATAGTCGGATCGGAAATGAAAAAGTATCTAGTGGATTTCGACTTTTTAACTAATGACCCATTGCCTTCTAATGCATCAAATGCCTCTCCAGAAGAATTAAGGCCATACATAAAAACTGACTTCTTTTTTAGAGATCAAGTTACAATTAACAATGATGGTAACCGTGTCACTTTTAGTTTATTTGGCAGAGATAAGCAAGTAAAAATTAATAAACCATTAAATAAGTCGAAAAAAAGTGAAGGTAATACTAACAATAATACTAACAATAATACTAACAATAATACTAACAATAATACTAACAATAACAATAATATTAACAACGACAATCATCATAACATACAAGAAAATGCCTCACAAAATTCGACAGCTAATACCGAAGATTCTAAAGGAAATGGGCCGGTGCCTGCAGAAATTAAGCTCAAAAAAAAGCAAATAAATGAGATCCTACCTTCTCAACAGAAGAAAGCAGAAGATTATTTCATTTGTGCTGTTGATTCTAACGGCAAAAAAATCCCTTTTGAAAAAATAGATGTTTTTCTAGACGATTTACTACTAGAAAATAAGATTTTGCCCGGCGTGGAAAAACCCACTCGAAAAACACTAAAATTTAAGTTTCATGATGAAGTAACTGGCCCTGTTATTGCAGCTATCAAAATTTTATATACTCATCCAAATAGTAGTTTTACTGGTATTAAGAATGGACTACTGTTGTCCCCAATTACAAAAAAGGATTATTATATAACGGATCTACAGATAAGAAGATTAGTCAGTGAAATTAATTCGCTTGATATAAATGAATATCAAGAAGTGATATCATGCTCATTAAGAGCATTATTCGATTTATGCATTGACTTAATAAATAATTCTAATAAAGGACACGTCTTAGCTGGATCTAAAAGTTTAGAAGAAAAAGTGAAAAAAGTTGTCGAATATATAAATACAAACAAACATGTGCGTACAGAAATAAGTGCCGGCACCGGTATTGAGTATAGTAGTCTAAGTAATTTGGTATCAAAATCTGAAGATTATTCTGATGCTGTTAAGAAAGCTCATCTGGGAGCTCATAAATCAACTAAACATATTAGTGAACAGGATATACATTTTATCGCTTCAAAGGCAAGTCAGTTTATCGCAATTGCTCACGAAATATCTATAAATCCCAAAATTAATTAACGGAGAAAAATATGCTGAAAAATAAAATGTATGCTGATTATAAGAAGCGTTTAGACATACATGGAACAGTTTTATATCCAGCTGTGATGATTGCCCCTGTTCAGAAGGATATACTAGAAGAACTGATATCTGGTGATGAGATCAATTCAATTATTGATCCATTCTGTGGCTCCGGTACTGCTCTGTATGAAGCGCTTGAAATAAACAGTAATCTTCATTTAGTTGGATGTGACATAAACCCGCTTGCAAAGCTCATTACTGAAGTTAAGCTGCAAGGTGTGGATGAGAATATCTTAGAAGACATCTCTACTTTGAAAAAAACAATACCATATATTGAACTTGAGGAAATTATATCATTTCCGAACTGTAATAAATGGATTCGGAGTGATATTTTAGAGTCACTCTCCATCCTAAAAGATGCGATAAATCGGATCGAATCTGACCGTAATCGAAAGTTCTTTTGGTGTATGTTATGTGACCTTATCAGAAAGTATAGTAATACAAGTAGTTCTACATACAAACTGTATATCAAAGATAGGAATAAAGAAGCCACTTTAGAGAACAATCTGATTAGTGACTATATCAAAAAAATAGAGTTAGATTATACTAAATTCTTTGCCAGTTCAGATAATTGCATAATATATAAGGACGATGTTAATCATTTGTTGCCGTCTTTTTTGGATAATACTTTTGATATAACCATAACTTCTCCCCCATATGGAGATAATCGTACTACAGTACCATATGGTGAGTTTTCAATGCTTAATTTATATATAATTGACTCCCGAGATCTTGATTTAGAAGGGTGGGAATTAGGCAATTATTCAGTTATTGATAGCCGTAGTTTGGGTGGCAAGAGAGTAAAATCTATTGATATTTCTCAAGATGATTTGGCCTTGATTTCTCCGTATATATCACAAATATCCGTCAATAAGAGAGAAAAAGTCTTGCGTTTTTTTGATGATTATTTCAGATTTCTTAAGGAAACATGCAGAATTACAAGAAAATACATTGTGTTAACCCTTGGAAACCGTACTGTTGATAGAATAAATATTGACTTAACAACAATATCAATGCAGTATCTTGAGACTCACGGTTTTAAGAATATTAAAGCAACTACCCGAGATATCCCACATAAGAGAACTCCAGTAATCACATCTTGTATTGATTCTTCTCCAGTAAGCTCAATTAATAAAGAATATGTAATAATCCATAAAAAGAGTCTTTGAATCTTTGTTACTAAACTAGTAAGTTAATTCCATATATCCTCAATAAACCACAGATAAACACAGATGGACATGGATGATCAGATACGTGTCCACTTTACACATATGATCGGCATGCGTGTTTATCCGTGTCCATCCGTGGTTCTTTTATGAGAAATCCATTGAACTGTTTTGACTTCAAAGTTCAGACTTTAAAGTTCTGTTTTATGTCCATATTTTGGAATCTATGCAGTAGTGTATTCACTTTATAAATACCTCATGGACAACATCCCAGGTCTTGAAAATGATAAAATAGGAATCATAACAACGTACAAGAAACAGGTAGAAAAACTAAATGAAAAATTTGGTGCTCACATTCTGAAGGGTTTGGAAATAAGTACTGTAGATTCATTTCAGGGAAAAGAAAAGGATATAATAATTTTATCAACAGTATACTTCACCCAGTGCCTGAGCCTGCTCTCTTGTTACTTCCAGAACAAGCTGAATAGCTTCCTTAACGTTTTCAAGTGCCTCTTCTTTGGTATTTCCTTCGCTGATAGCGGCAGGAATTTCAAGGCACTGGGCGGTATAGCCTCCTTCATCAGATTCTTCAAGTTTAATTGTGAACCGCATAGGTATTAATTGGTGATTTTGATATTAATATACTTTTTAATTCCAAAATTCACATCGCTTACTCCAATCCTTAATCTCTGGGGAATCGAATCGAAATTGAAAAAATAATTACTGAATGACGCGAAGATGAGCCTGATGAGGGAATTCACGGTCGTTGTTGAACAGGATGAAGATGGAATTTACATAGCTTCTGTGCCCGAACTTCCGGGCTGTCATACTCAGGCTAAAACATTTGGTGAGCTAAATGAAGGAATAAAAGAAGCAATTGAGCTTTACCTTGAAGTTAAACCTGAAAAGTAAAACTAAAAACCGGTTATTCTCTTCCTTCTCTCCCAGCATCTACCAGCCTCTCGTTTGCGGTCAGGATCTCGACTCCAAGTTCGCTGAAATCTTTATCATGGGTTACGAAAACCATGTTTTTTGCGCGGCAGATTTGGGCAAAGAGAAGGTCGTTAAAATCGTATTTTCCCTGCTCAAAAAGATCCATGACTTCTGGAAGATCTATAGCCTGCAGTTCAGGATCGCAGGCAAGGGTACTTCTGAGAATTTTCCTTACGTTATAAGCTATTTCCTGGGCAATTACCCTGAAGGTCAGAGAGTTTCGAAATTCCTTAAACCTTGTAAACTCGGTCTGCTGTTTGAACTCGATTCGGGAGAAGGCATTTATGAATTCCGAAATTATCATACAGTTAATATAAATCGTGCCATCAGAGTTTCTGATTTCTTTCAAAGCCCTGGAATAAGCGTCCGACCGCTGGTCAGGCCAGCCGATTGGGCCGTAGATATACAGCCAGATATTGGTGTCAAAGAAGTAGCCTTTACCTTCGGGGAAATTATAATTCTCAATGGAATGAACCTTTACAGGAACAGGTTTTGCGAGCCTGGATCCTCCGGCGCGAAGCCTTGGACGGCGTTTAACTGGGAAAATGGTTGCACGGTGAACGCTCTTACGCATCCTCTTCTCCCCCAAGCACATCTTTCAGTGCCTTTCTGCAGGTATACGCACGCTCAAAATAGGTTTTCGCCCGTTCGATAACCCTTTTGAGGATGATCTCATCCTCCTCGGAGATATCCGTGAACAAGAGGCTGCTCTCAATCCGTTCTACAGGAAAACAGCCGTAAAGTTGTCCGATTGCCGAATTCAGAAAAGCAGGTGTTAGCTCACTCGCTTCTGCGAAAGACAGTTCAATCTTCTTATTTTCGCAGAGCGCTGCTGTAATTATCTCGTAAACTTTCTGCCCGTCACAGGCGGCAACGCAGCAGTTTTCCCCGACAGTTTCAAAAACGTTAATCTTTATCCTTTCTTCCGTAGGTATCCCCATATGCTTTATACTCACAAGGGTTTAAAAAGCTCAGGGTTTAAACCCAAAATCCGGGCACTTGAAAAACTACCTTATCTCTTCACATTGCCACATATTTAAACATTCATAAATACCGAGTTTCAATCAGCCTTTCTAAAGAAGAGCCAGCCTTTTTCACCTTTTCCGTACTTTGTCCGAATCAAAACGTAGGTCCCTTTTAATTTATCTCCTTCAAGCACCACCACGATCTCCTTTTCCTCGCGTTTCAAAAGCTCAAAAGTCCCCTTATCCCAGATCTCAACCGTGCCTGCTCCGTACTCTCCTTCAGGGATTTCCCCCTCAAAATCAGCGTATCCGAGCGGATGGTCTTCAGTCTCTATGGCAAGCCTTCGGATGCCAGCCTCTTTCGGGGGCTCTTTTGGCACAGCCCAACTTTTCAGAACCCCGTCAAGCTCCAGGCGGAAATCATAATGAAGGTTGCGCGCATCGTGGCGCTGAACCACAAAAATTGGTTTTTCGGGGCTCTTTCTGGAATTGATGGCAGGCGGTTCAGGGGTCTTTTTAAAGTGTCTCTTTTTCTCGTATTCTTCAAGCATAGAAATCAATAGAAAACTTGGCACACTGCCTTTAATTATTTCCTACTTCTAGCCAGAGCATAGTCTGCATAGATTTTTAAAAACTCTCCATCAGTTTGCAGGAGCACGGTTTCAAACATGGCTACATGGATTTTTTCTTTTCTGGCAATATCAAGCAGTACTGTACGAATCTCCTCACTTTTTGCCAGGTTTGCCATCTGCTCATAGATGTTGATAGCATCCAGTTCCGCAATCATGGCAGCTCTAAGAATCTCTTTATCAATATCTTCAGGTCTGGTTTTCTCAAGATCTGCAAGTACTTCCGAAAGCAGGTTTCCACCCCCATACAAATGTACCCTATAAGGTATGGAAAAGCAAGGGTAATGTTTCTTTCTATTGAAGATAACAATCCAATTTTTGAAGTGTATCAAAATTAGCCAACTGAAATTAAATTTTAGCGAGTGAAATTAAGATTTGAGTATATTATACAGTCCAAATTTGTTTATTTATTAATTTTAAATCTCTTTAAAAATGAGTAAAGATTTTCGTAAACGAGCAATCAATAATTAGTTATTATAGTGGATTTATGTGAATAAAACTCTCTGTAACATAATACAAAAAAACCTTCAGTAGGAAAAAGACTTATAGACAAATCTCATAAATAGTTGAATAAGTTCACATGAAAATAATGCTAAAGATGGTTATCCAGCCAGCTCTGGGAGATCTTTACAGGCCGACCAGGAGACAATCTCACTGAGGCAAACAATCTTGAAAAGAATGAAAATTTCCCTGCTTAAGAAAATAAAATCATTTCTGCTTGTGTTCATGATCTTGATTTCATGCCTACCTGCCAGCTCAGGTTTTGCTGCAGGAAGTGTCAATGCCCCTGAAATGCCACAGAACTGTACATCTTCTGCTGAATTTGTAATTGAATCTGTGATTGAAACAGCCCCAATGAACCCTGACTTTCTGGAAAGCTGGAAACTTAGCTCGATTGAATCTTTTTCTTTTGGGAGTAAATACGAAAAGATTTCAGACACCGGGTATAAGCCTTCACCTGTAAAACTGTCAGGGCTTGCAAGCTCAGAAGGAAGAGTTTTGCTGAGAGCCTCAGGTTCAGAGCTACCACCTGTTTATGACCTGCGTAAAGAAAGGAAAGTAACAGCTGTAAAAGATCAGGGAAAGGATGGAAGTTGCTGGGCCTTTTCAAGTATTGCTTCTCTTGAATCCTACATTCTGGGAAAAGAAGGAAAAAACTATGATTTTTCCGAAAACAACATGAAAAACCTCGCCTCAAAAAACTATCCAGAGGGTTTTGATTTTACCTCGGATGAGGGTGGAAATGCATTCATGTCAACAGCATACCTTTCCCGTTGGGATGGGCCTGTAAATGAATTTGATGATCCCTATAGTGAGCCCTCTACCTATTCACCCGCAGGGCTTCAGGTACAGAGACATGTGCAGGAGGTGCTTTTCCTACCTGAGAAAACTGAGCCTCTGGATAACGAAGTTCTCAAAAGGGCGCTTCTGGAATATGGAGCTGTATACTCCACGATGTACTGGAACCCAGGGCATTATCAGGAAAAAAATTATACTTACCGATATACCAAGGATCTGCCTGTCAATCATGCTGTGACCATTGTAGGCTGGGATGATTCTTTTGACAAAAATCTATTTATGCAAGTTCCTCCCGGAGATGGAGCTTTTATAGTGAAGAACAGCTGGGGTGATGTCTGGGGTCAAGAGGGGTACTTCTATATTTCCTACTACGACACAAAACTCGGGTACAATGAAAATGCCGTGTTCACAGCTGAAGATCTGGATAATTATGATAATATCTACCAGTATGATCCTCTTGGGTGGGTGGTATCTAAAAAGTATTCAGAAAACCCCCTAGTTGCCTGGGGAGGCAATGTTTATTCCTCAGAAAAAAATGAAACCCTCAGAGCTGTAGGATTTTATACTACTGACCTCAATACGGCTTACGAGATATACATCTACAAAAATCCTGTCTCAGGTCCTGTTAATTCGAGAAAAGGATTCATTGTACAGGAAAGCGGCCGATACACCTTCCCAGGATATCATACACATGTGTTGAATTCGGCTGTACCCATAAATGCAGGAGAGAGATTTTCAATAGTTATAAGATTCATTAACCCATCGGCTTCAGGTCCTCTTGCAGTAGAAGAACCTGTAGCCTATTACAGCAGCAAGGCAAGGGCCAATCCCGGAGAAAGCTACGTAAGTCCTAATGGAGTCAGATGGGAAGACATATCCAGCAACTCGAAAGCAAATCTCTGCATTAAAGCTTTCACAACAAGTAATGACTTTCCTGAAGCTGATTTTTCTTCAAACACTACCTCAGGAATGCGTCCTCTTACGATCCAGTTCACTGACCTTTCAAACAACGCCTTTTCCTGGAAGTGGGATATGAACGGCGATGGGGAAACTGATTCAACAGTCCAGAACCCTGTCTACACCTACAGATCTTACGGGAATTATACCGTTTCTCTGACTATCGGTAACGGCAAAGGATTTGATTCCAAGACAAAACATGGTTACATAACAATAACTCCTCTCTCAATTAACTCAGCCAATCCCAGAAGGAATATTACAGGCTACATAGGGGAGAAGCAGGAGTTTAGTGTTAGTACAAACTATGCTTGCAATGTAAGCTGGTACTTTAATGGAGAAAACAGAGGTTCTGAATCTCAAGTAAAAAAGAGTTCATACTCAGAGAGTATCCAGTCTCCAGGAACTTATAATATTACAGCAATTGCCAGAATTGGGGATGAAGAAGTTACACAAAAATGGGAGTGGACAGTTCGCACCTGGAATCCCTGGGATAGCCCAGCTTCCCATGAAGGCAAAAAAATAAGTACTAAAGAAATACAGGAAGCTATCCATATCTACCGAAATGGACTGCAGATCCCTGAAACCGGAGCGGAACTAACGAAAGAAAGGCTCAAGGAACTTATAATACTCTGGAGGGAAGGTTCAGAGGATTGACGACTCCAGCTACAAAAATAGAAGGAAAAAAGAAAAACTAAGAGGCAAGTTTAATTTTTCTGGACTTTGTTTCCTTTTTCCAGAGCCTGTTCAATTCCTTCCCCAATTTTAACATTCATGAGAAAATCATCAACAGTTGCAAGGAGAGAGCCAATTTTCTCGGAATGAAATAGGACAGCAACCCTCCCGTCACTGATTTCACTTTCCATACTCCTAAGATTATCCGGAGAAAGCGCCTTTAGAATCCTAGCAGCCGATCTTCTTGATTCTGGATCCGAAAATTCAATTGTGCCTGTAATTTTCATAAGCAATCCTCATCGTTTTGCTAATTTTTTTGTTACTTTTGGCTTCCGATTCTTTTTACTCTCTTTTTCTATTTGACATCCCTTGCTTGTTCTTTGCCTCATTTTTGCTTCTGGTCTTTTACTTGACACTCTTTATCTGGTTCCTTATTTCTTATCTTGCTTTACTTTTCCGGTTTTGGCAGTTGGCCACCTATAATCTGGTCGGCAATGCTCAGGAATTCCTCTGCAGTGCCAATGGGGATCGCAGCCCCAGAAGCTACACTGTGCCCGCCTCCGCTTCCGCCAACTGCGCCTGCAGCTTCCCTCATAGCGAAAGCAAGGTCAAGACCCTTTGACACAAGTTCGCGGGTACCTCTCGCTGAGACTTTCAGGATACCTTCGGATTCGTTTATACAGATGAAGGGAAGTTCAGGATGAAGGTAGCGCACAACTGTGCTTGCAAGGCTCCCTGTAGAAAGAGCATCAACAGTAATGACATACCAGAGGTTTTCTCCTTTGCGAGTTTTTTCTATATTTTCCCTGATGTCCAGTGCAAGTTTCTTCTCGTGTTCATTTTTTAGAGAGAGGGCTTCATTGATAATCTCCTGGTCTTTCAGACAAAGAGAAATAGCCAGCCCATAGATTTTCTGCTTTCCGCATGTGTTAAGAATAGAGATAAAATCGTAAACGTTTCTTACAAGCTCGCGGTCCAAGAGTAAGACTTCTCCTATAACAGCTTCAATAGCTTCCGGGCTTGCTTGCCTTACAAGTTTCAAGGCGACAGCGTTGGCAAGCCTGGACATTTCCTCCTCAGAGAGGTCTTCAATCTTTCCTGAAAGCTCGAGCTGGTCCAGAAATTCTTTAACTTTTTCAGGGTAGCCCGTTATATCCAGGAAAGGTTCAGTAGTGCGTGTAAGAACATCTACAAGATCTCCGTCTCCTACTTTGAGCCCCTTTCGGACAGAAATAATCCCTGCTTTTAGGGCTTCTTCAAGAATGAAAGCATTCGCCGTTTGAAAAAGCTGCTTGTCTCCGACTGCACCTGCAATTGCTAGCCCTGCAAGATCAATGTTATTAAGTGATAGCTCCCTAGCTACCAGGTAACAGGTGCCAGAAGCTGAGATGTCAGTTGCCCCGTCGATCCCTACCAGATGGGCATTTACAACCACTTTAGCAGGAGACTGCCCCACTGGCAGGTGATGGTCAAGTACTATAACATCGGCTGCTACCTTACCTATAAGCTCAGGCTGCCCGCTGCCCATATCACAAAAAATAACTAGTTCATCCCTGGAGATGCCTTTATTTACTTCATCAATCACAGCTTCATCCAGCCTTCCAACTATAGAAAGCTGAAAACAAATGCCTGCCCGCAGCAGAGCCTGTGCCATTATTCCGGCTGAGGTCAGCCCATCAGCATCATTATGTGAGACTACGCGCGCAAATCTATGTTTCCGGATTTTTTCGGCTGCATTTTTTGCAAGGTTTATCAGTTTCTCAAGCTCGCTCAAAATCCATCACTCAAAAAGTTCAATAATAAAGTCAAAAGATTGACTTAAAAGATCAGTTAATACATGCTGCTAGAGCACAAAGGATGCCAGTCTATACTGGCTTGATAATATAAAAGACTTATATCCCCAAGGCAACATATTGAAAGGTGGGGTTATAATGAAACTTAGAGAGTTGAGACATGATAGTACGGTGAAAAGATGGTTAAATAATCTGAAACCGAGGAAAAATACTGAATTAGCATATCTGCAAGCTTTGTCAGCATATACTGAAAATACAGGTATGAGTCCTTATGAACTTATCGCTGAGGCGGACCAGGAAGAAGTAAACCAGGTAAGAATGAGAGATAGAAAGATAAAAGAATATTTAATAGAGTTTAGAAGTCACCTCGTAGACAAAGGGCTTGCGGACTTTTCGATAAAGGGAAGAATGGCAGGCGTAAGAAGTTTCTACACATCTTTTGACATTGAACTTCCAAAGCTCCAGGGCGAACGCCGAAAAGCCAGAACAAGAGAAGAAAACAGAGAAATCCCCACAAAAGAAGATCTACAAGCCGTCCTAAAAGTATCCGACCCACTGGAAAAAGCCGTATTGATCACAGGCACCAGTAGCGGGCTATCATCTGTCGAAATCATGAACTTGAAAATTAACGAGTTTAAAAGCGGATACGATTCACAAACCGAAATCGTAACCTTGAAAATTCAAAGAATAAAAACAGGCGTATCCTATATCACTTTCCTCTCTCCTGAATGTGCCAGGGCAGTCTTTGAATATCTGGAGTTTAGAAACAGAGACGTCAAGGCAGCATCTCCCTCACGTAAAAAACAACTTTTAAAGCAGAGGATTCTATCCGACAGCGGCTACCTGTTCATACTAAGACAGATAGACGATAGTTATTTTGAAGCTCACGATGAGGAGATACGGAAACTTACAGAAAACTCTATTCAAAAAATGTATAGATCAATGTCAAGTAAAGCTAAACAAAACTCAAAAAGAGGAACTTACAACACAATAAGAAGCCACAACATGAGAAAATACTTCAATTCTGCTTTACTGAACGCTGGTTGCGACTCCTTTCACGTTGAATATTGGATGGGTCACACATTAGACGATACAAGAGCAGCATACTTTAGAGCCGCACCAGAGAAATTAAAAGAAATCTATAAAAAATATATTCCATATCTCACAATCCAAAAATCCTTAGACATCTCAGAAAGCAAGGAATATCAAGCAATTAAAAACGAAAACGAGATACTAAAATCCGAGACGGCAAGACATATAGTAGAAAGATCCGAACTTCAAACCCTGCGCTCTGAGCTTGAATTAATGCAAAATCTCTTCTTCAATATGGATCAGGAATCTTTTTCTGAATATTCAAAAAAATTAAAAAAAGAAAAAGAAATACAATAACTCCTTACTTCTTTTTTTCCACAAGATTCCATATACCATCTCAAGGCGGGCAACTCTCCGGCTCCGTACTCTAAAATTAAACAGGTCTTAATACCAACATATCCCTGATCTCGGCAAATCAATTCTAAATAAGCCATGAATAAAAGCAAATTGAATTTTTGAGCTCATTTTGGTCACCATTCACCATAAATACCTTTTTGGTTACCATAAGTCCAAGGGTTTTTGCACGACATAATCTAAAAAATAAGGATGCGTAGGCACAAGAACTAATTTTATTTAATGTAAATTATGGTTCCCATAAAGGGGGGTTTTCGGGAACAGGCGCCACAAAAAGGACCATACATATTTAAATAGGTAAGGAACCTTGCTATGTATTGTAACACATTACAACAAAAACACATATTAAAAATAAATCAGACCAAAGGTGAGAAAATATGTACAAGTCGATAAAAGAAACTCGCACTCCAAGAAAAGTCGGATATAAAGTACAGGTTGCTATATATATTGATCCGGCGATACACGCCGCAATAGAAGCAAAAAGAGGCAACAGAAGCACAAGCGCATTCATTGAAAGAATCCTTGATCGAAAACTTATAGCAGAATAAGAAGAAACTAAAAAAGCAATCAAAAGGCATTGGATGAAGAGGAGATTTCAAGATCAGCGCCAACTGATCATGAAATCTAATCCCTCTAGAATTCCGAATTATTCAACTCACAATTGAATAATGGATTTCAGCAGATATATAGTTATCCGATAGCTATCGACTGCCGAACTTCCTAGGAATCCTTAGGGGTCTACCTATACTCTTTTTCCAAAATCTAACCTCTAAGGAGTTTATCATATGGAATCTAACACATTCGCAGCTTACTGTAAAGAAGCGACCCAGAACTATCCGGAAACCTTAAACAAATGGATAAACAGCACAGACCCAGTTAAAAGGGCTCTAGGGGCTCTCGTAATCGAGAAAGGGGGGAATATATAATGTATTCCTCTGAACAGTGGAAGCCTATAGAAGGTTATCCAGATTACCGAATTTCTAATTTCGGGCGCGTCATCTCATTAAAGGGAGACATTCCAAGATTCCTTAAACCATCAGCAGACGGACCAGGATATTTAAATGTCGCACTCTCTGAAAACTCAAAATGTGATTATCATTGCAGGATTCACAGACTTGTAGCAGCAGCATTTATCCCAAATCCAAAAAACAAACCCGATCTGAACCATAAAGACGGAAACAAGACTAATAACCATGTTTCTAACTTGGAATGGGTCACCAGATCCGAGAATAATAAACACGCCATCAGAACAGGGCTATGCATTCCATTCAAAGCTAAAATAACAGCTAAACAAGCGATAGAGATCTTCTTAAAAGCTCACGCTGGAACTCTATCTCTAAGCTCTCTTTCTAAAGAATACGGAATCGCGGTAAGCACAATCCAGCATATCAAGAATGGGCGGAACTGGGCAAAAATCACCACACCTTATGCCGCCAGGCTTTCTCTCTAATTTTTAAAGGGGAAGAGAGCGCGATGCATCCAAGCCTACTGGTCTCGGAAATAAAAAACTTCTGCCTAGAATATCCCAGGCCATTAAAAGACATCGCAAGAAAGTTCAAACTCTCTATTAAATCCCTCTATAACTTCCTTTCTACTAAACTATTCAAAGATAACTTCCTTTTCTCAAAAACAGACGGCATAATTAACATCTTAACAAATCCAACAACCATAAAACCGGAACAAGTCGCGCGGGCAACGAAAGGGCACAATCCCAAATACGCACCGATCGAAGATCTAAAAAGAGTTTCTCCAGAAAGACTTAACGCAGTTCTCAAACTAAACCGTATAAAGGACTTCGGGCGCTTCAATCTCATAACCAAGAAGTTTGAATATCAAAACTCAGTCTATCAAGAAGTTAACTCAGAATTCCGGAAATACTGTAATAGGGTTAACAACGAGTCCTTAGTTCTCACTCGAACTACCAACGGCAATCCAATGCAGGGAATTGATTACAAGCTTCCCTACAAGACAAGGTTCACAGACAAAACGCGACAGCTCCAAAACCTCTCTAACTTCCAAGCAGTCTGGAACAAAGCTAGGAAGAGCTATCTTAAAGCAGTCTTCCTAACTCTCACGATCGCACCAGAGGGAGGAGAATCTCTTTATCAAGCGAACCTTAGAGCCAAAAACGCTTACCGTAAATTCATGAGGAAAATCAAATACCGATTCCCACAGATTAAAAATTATATAACCGTTAACGAATTCCAACAGAACGGAAGGCTCCACTTCCATATCCTTATATTCGGTATCAACTGGATTACAACATATAAAGACCTTCAAAGAATCTGGATGTCATGCAACGGCGGTTACATGATCTCAGTAAGAGGTCTGAAAAATACTAAACAGGGCTGGAAGTGGACACGAGCTGCACCATCTGATTCTAAGGGAATGCAGCCAGGTGACTATCTAGAATCTTATCTCACGAAATCCATGACAAAAGAAAGCGGAGTAATGTACTGGATATCTGGTATGAGAAATTGGACCGCATCAAAGGCGCTCCTCTCAGCCATTCCTAAGTACCAGAAACCTGAGAACCCTTCCAAGAGGTTCATCCTAAAGGGGATCATCAATAGTATCACAGGCTTCAGGTTCTCCAAGAGAAAAGACGCAGTAGACTTCTTTGCAGGAAATCTGATAAAGTCGAAACCTGTGAAGACTGAAAAAGCTAAGGCAGTTCCTCCCACAAAAGCTCTTCCAGGCTTCACCATAGCTAGTAAAATAACTAATAGTTATATTAAAAATACTAGAGTATACAAAGAGGATTAAAAAATACTTCTAAGATATCCAGGATATTTCTTACATACCTGCCCTAAATTCCTACATAACTATCTAAAATAATTTTACTAACATAAATTAAATTATCCTGATTTGCAACTCTCTCAATCTTCACTAATTCCACCCAATATTCTACCTACTAGTTCACTACTTTTATATTTATTTTACCTGGAGTAGCGACTACTCAGAAGCCACTAAACCATACAACAACCTTTAAGTAAAAAGACGTCCTAGGTATTATCACAGAAATAGTATTTAAATAATGTGATATAAATAAAAGTATAAAAATAGTGGGGGAAAATATGACAAAGAAGACAGAACCAAAGGAAAAAACCGATCCAATAGACCTATTTGTACCAAGGCAAATAAAAATATCGATAGGAATCGAAGCAGCGAAGCACGAAACAACATCATCCGAACTAATCCGAGCAATATTAAACGCCAGATTAGACACGGCAGCTCAATCTATCAACCTTCCCGCAATCGACAGCGACCTTGTCAGAATGCAAATTCGGATAGGGCGGGATTCCAAAAAGAAAATAGAATATCTCTCTGACAAATTCGATATCCCGAATCATCAAATCATGAGATCAACGATCATTAACTTTCTAAAAGAAGCGGGGGCGGTCTAATGGCGCAGGCTTACGAATCTCTCACCGTAGACATTCCAAGAAAGATATACTACGATTTGATAGAAGGACAAGGAGCGGTAGGAATAGATGTAAAGATTTCTGAGACAATCAAAAGCATTTCATCCAGACAAAGAAGAGCCCTTAACCCTTCAGTGGTAGAAGTCCAAGCCCTTCCCCACTCAGTGGCAGAAGTCCAAGCCCTTCACCCTTCAGTGGTAGAAGTCCAAGCCCTTCACCCTTCAGTGGTAGAAGTCCAAGCCCTTCCCCACTCAGTGGCAGAAGTCCAAGCCCTTCACCCTTCAGTGGTAGAAGTCCAAGCCCTTCACCCTTCAGTGGTAGAAGTCCAAGCCCTTCCCCACTCAGTGGCAGAAGTCCAAGCCCTTCACCCTTCAGTGGTAGAAGTCCAAGCCCTTCACCCTTCAGTGGTAGAAGTCCAAGCCCTTCCCCACTCAGTGGCAGAAGTCCAAGC
>ENA-UOOK01002026-UOOK01002026.1-fermentation-metagenome-genome-assembly--contig:-NODE-2026-length-25620-cov-5.839194_pt1 | contig 25620 bp, 14 predicted proteins | sample MGYA00245777_ERZ724023 | MGnify/ENA primary metagenome ERZ724023 (study PRJEB28704, sample SAMN03018312) | fermentation metagenome | biome: anthropogenic terrestrial biome; feature: soil; material... | reverse complement strand
TTTTTAATTTTTGTTCTTTGGTTTCCATATATCTGTCTGGATATTATTTTATTACTACAAATATAGTCAAAAAAAGGGAGGTATTGATAATTATCAATGCAAAATTGATAATTAACAATGGACTTCTTAGCATATGTTTGGTTAAATTTTGTTTTCTTTGAGCCATGAACCAACAATTGTTAAATTTTAAAAAACTAAGAATCATGGATCCATAACAGAATTTAAAATGAATTATTATCTTTGTACCGTAAAACCACGGTACGAAATAATATAGCGCTTTTTGGCCTTTCTTTACGAATCCGCAAAATTCAAATCCTGAGGCCAAGGAATGGAAGCGCCCTTAGAAATAAGGGCGTGGACATTGTTGTATTCTCAGGATAAGGCCCTTGCGGAGCCTGATGATAGGAATAGACAATCGTCCGCGCCTCTTTTTTATATCCCCATATATTCATCAGAGTGTATGACGAATAGGATTTCAGAAGTCCGGCTATAGGCTGTCCCGTTCTGTAATCAGAGATTCATATCTTGCCCGCACGATTGCCCTTTATCGCACCGGGTTTCAGTTATCTGCAAACTCTCTTCTCTTTCAACCGGCTCTGTCCGGAAATACCCGTTTAATACCCGTTTAATTTAAATCGTAAACCAGACAATGAAATTTATTAAATTATCCCGGTGGAGGAGGGCAGTCCGCATTTTTTTTAACATAACCGCAAAAAGAACAGGTGGCGGGTATCATGTAAAACGACGGTATACTCCAGGTCTCCTACATCACAAGGCAGTTCATTGATGTCTTGAGGGCGTTTTCCCGAGTTCCGTTCAATTCCCAAATGTTAAGTAACAAATTCTTCGTTGAAAAGTAACCGCTTCTTAACATGTATTATTTTTCTTTGCGTCTTGATTAGAAATTTCGATTTGATTAACAAAAAAATTATGGTTAGAATTAAATTGTCAAGTATGTTTATAAGCTTGATTGTGTTCTTTACGGCTCTTTCAACAGGAGCAGCTGCGCAGGACAGTACCTTGAGGGGGACTGTAAAAGACATGGCCGGCACCCCGCTCATAGGGGTGAACGTGATTCAAAAAGGAACCACAAACGGTACGGTAACGGATGTGGACGGGAGCTTCTCGATCAAAGTGCCCGCAAAAGCAGCGGTAGTTTTTACATACATCGGTTTCTCAACGCAGGAAGTTGTCTGGGATGGCGCTTCCGCGATGAATGTGGTGATGCAGGAAGACACGGAGTTGTTGGACGAAGTTATCGTGGTTGGGTATGGAGTGCAGAGAAAAGTATCAAACACTGCGTCTGTCTCTTCAGTGAACGGAGAAGACTTGACCAGTTCCCCTGTCGCAAATATAAATAACAGTATTGTCGGGAGAGTTCCTGGAATACTGTCTTTTCAAAACAGCGGGGAACCCGGTAGTGACGCAGCCTCACTCAGAATACGTGGTATTGGTACAACTGGAAATGCAAACGCTTTATTAGTCATTGATGGTATTCCTCAAAATTACAATAGTTTATCTAAGCTGAATTCTGATGAAATTGAATCAATTTCAATACTTAAAGATGCCGCAGCGGTAGCTCCATACGGCATAGGTGGTGCCAATGGAGTAATTTTAGTGACAACGAAGAGGGGAATAGAAGGAAAAATCGGCATCAATTATAATGGCTATTATGGTGTTCAACAACCTACAGCATTACCCAAATTTTTGGATGCATACGGATATGCAAGCAAATTGAACGAAGCAAACTTAAATATCGGGAATAAACAGACATTTACAGATGAAGAGCTCCTGAAATTTAAGAATGGTACCGACCCGGATCATTATCCAAACACAGACTGGGTTAATGAAATAGTTAATTTTCAGGCTCCGATTACGAAACACTCTCTATCATTTAGCGGTGGTACTGAAAAAATCAAGTTTCATAGTAATCTGGGTTATTTGTATCAAGAGGGAATTATTTCTCAAATAAATTATAACCGCTTCAGTCTACTATTGAATGTTGATGCGAATGTTACAAAAACAACCAAAATATCTTTTGATTTGAATGCCGGCAAAGAAACAAAAAGCAATCCTGGCAATGCAAGCGGTTCTGGTTTATTTACTGATATTACAGAAGTACCTCCGATTTATCCCATAAGATTTAGTAATGGATTACCTGCTCACAATATGTTACCTTCGATCACCGAGAGTGGATACGGAAAAAATACAGATAATAATTTAAATATAAGATTACTGGCGGAACAAAAAATTCCATTTATTCCCGGCCTGATAATCAAGGGAGTCTTTGGCTATAATACAAAATATTCATTTGACAAAACCTGGAGACTTCCATACACATTTTACAAATTAAGTGCAAACAATGAATATGTTCCTCAACCATCAGGCCCAATAAAACCATCGTTATCTGAGGGTTTTAATCAAAATATTCATATGATTACCCAGTTTTTTGTCACATACCAAAAAAAGTTAAAGAATCAGGAGATTAATTTTCTCGGGGTCTATGAGGGAAAAAGTACGAATTATAATGATTTAAATGCTTCAAGAGTTAATTATGAACTTTTTGTAGACGAACTTTCGCTAGGAAGCAGCGACAAAAATAATTTTGATAACAGTGGCAATTCTTCGAAATCAGCCCAGATGGGATGGGTTTATCGTTTAGATTATTCATTATTCGATAAATACTTGTTGCAATTGTCCGGGCGCTATGATGGCCATTATTATTTTGCACCGGAGAAGCGATTTGCTTTTTTCCCTTCATTGGCAATTGGTTGGAGGATCTCAGAAGAGAAATTCATTAAAAATAATTATCCGTGGATTAATAATTTAAAGATTCGTGGATCATATGGTTTGTCCGGAAATTTAGCAGGCAGCGCATTTCAATATCTGACTGCGTACGAAACACGAAATAGTTATGTATTTGGAGGTATAAATCCTTATCAGGTACTGGGAGTCTATGAAAGTGTGCAAGCGAATCCGGATATAACCTGGGAGAAAGCAAAAAAAGGTAATATAGGTATTGATGCACTGTTATTAAATGGAAAAATAGATGTTACCTTCGATCTTTTTACCGAAAAGCGATCAGATATGCTAATAAACCCTGCTACAATTGTTCCTGCAGAGTATGGTATAGGCCTTTCTCAAGTAAATGCCGGAGTTATGAAGAATAAAGGTTTTGATTTTAGCATTGCCTTAAATCATGACTTTAATGATTTCAACATTAATTTTGGGGTGAATCTGTCTCATGCTAAAAATGAGTTAATAGAAACATTTGAAACAAAAGCAACTTATAATAATCCTAATAGAAGAGAGACCGGCAGACCGCTTAATACCAGATTCGGACTTAAGTCACTTGGATTGTATCAACTAAGTGATTTTGATGATCAAGGTAATTTGAAAGCAGGTTTGCCTGTACCATCTTTTGGAAAAGTTCAGCCGGGGGATATAAAATATGCTGATATTGCAGGTGCACCAGATGAAAATGGAAATATTACCGCCCCAGACGGGAAAATAGACATTAATGATTATACCGTGATTGGAGATCCATTATTTCCTCAGCTAATATTCGGATTTAATACCGATTTGAGCTGGCGAGGTTTATATTTGAACATGTTATGGCAGGGAGCCGGTGAAATGAGTGTCTACATAGATAATGAACTGGCAGCGCCTTTCTTTAATGGAGCGAAAATTTTTGAGGAACAGACTGATTACTGGACTCCGGAAAACCCAAATGCGACATATCCCCGCTTGACTCCGAATCCAATTACTCATAATACCCAGCCTTCAAGTTTCTGGGTAAAGGATGGCACCTATTTAAGATTAAAAAATATAGAATTGGGGTATCATCTCCCGACAAAACTTATAAATAAAACTTCGATAAAGTCAGTTAGAATTTATGTCACGGGTCAGAACTTATTAAGCTTCAGCGGTCTGAAGTTTATGGACCCTGAGCTGACGAGCGCACGGGGCAGATATTATTATCAGCAGAAAGTATTTGCCATAGGGACAAGTATTTCATTTTAAAAAATCAACAAGCATCAACATAATTATGAATAAGATATTATTTTTTATAATACCATCAGTCATTTTCCTCTCATGTACTGAGCTCGAAATCAGTCCAAAAGACAGATTGTCCGATGAGTCGGTCTGGAGTAATCCGGAAACTGCCGATTTATTCCTTAATGATATTTATAACAGTTTAAATGCAGGTCCTTATCCTTCAGTATGGACAAATTTACCGAGTGAGATCAGTAACGATCCATTGGATAATTTCACTGATAACACCACATATGGTCCCACAGGTACTCCATCTTACTCTCTGTTTGACAATGGAAGTTATGGCCCTTCTAACCCCTTGTTTAATAACCAGTGGAGAAAAATGTATCAAAACATACGGCAATGTAATTTGTTTATTGAGAAAGTAACAGCTTCAGATTTTAATGATGAAACAAAAAAGGGGTTTGTTGCGCAAGCAAGATTTTTAAGAGCCTATTTTTATAGGCAGTTAATAGATTTGCATGGAGGGGTACCCATTATTACGAAGGTTTTAAGAAATAGTGGCGGTGAAGAAATATTTTATCCGAGAGATTCATATGAAGATTGTGTTTCATTTATTCAGAATGAATGTGATGAAGTTGCTAAAGACCTGCCACTGACTGTTGGCGGGGCAAACTTGGGTCGCGCAACTAAAGGAGCCGCTCTGGCGTTAAAAGGAGAGGAGGAGTTATATGCTGGTAAATGGAGTGATGCAGTAAACACGCATAAAGAAATTATGGAGCTTGGAGTGTATGATCTTTTTCACAACTATGGTGATTTATTCTACGCAGCAAATGAAAACAATGAAGAAGTTATTTTTGATATTCAATTCGCACCTGAAGTGAAAAGAAAGAGAATCAACCAGTTCTGGGGAGTACCTATGGTGCAAAAAGGTGCAGGATGGGGATCCTGTGATCCAACACAGAATTTAATTGACTGTTATGAATTTACAGACGGGAAAACTGAAGCGGAAGGTTCTTCCATGTTCAATCCTGACGCGCCTTATAAGAACAGAGACAGTCGTTTTTACGCATCCATCATTTATGATGGTTCTGTATGGAGGGGAGATACTATTTACACAAGATTGGGCATACCCAATAACTACAATGAGATTAATATAGTAGGAAAATCGGGTAATGCCGGTAGAACAGGATATTTTACAAAGAAACTGCAGGATTCAACTATTTATTCTACAAATAGCATGTTGGATGGAACAAATTTCATCGTTTACAGATATGCAGAAGTATTGTTGAACTATGCAGAGGCGAAGAATGAAGTAAGCGGGCCGGACAGTGAGGTGTACGATGCGATTAACAAGGTGAGGGCACGGGCTGGACAACCTCCTCTGCCACCCAATTTGAACAAAGAGCAAATGAGAGAAAAGATCAGACATGAACGGAGAATAGAATTGGCATTTGAAGGAAAATACTTCTATGATATTATGAGATGGCGTACTGCCGAAACGATATTTAAAAGACCAATTTACGGGATGAAGATAACAAAGAAAAGTGGTAAATTAATTTATGAGAAAATACCTGTTCGTACTGTAATTTTTGATCCTGATAAAAATTATCTTCAACCAATTCCGCAGTATGCCATGGATCAAAATACCAGATTAAAACAAAACCCAAATTATAATTGATGAAATTATGCTTAACTATATAAAAAGCAATATGCTGATAAATAGACCGGGTGCTATAATTATTTTTTTGTTACTCTCCTGTTCCTGTTCATCGGGACACAAGGAAATTTCTACAGATGACAGGTATTATTTAAATTTTGATTCTGCAGCCCATCTTCATTCCTATTTGAATGACACTATCCGTAATAGCCACAGGATAAATCTATTAAGTGCGCACAGAGGAGGGGCGGGAAAAGAATTACCGGAAAACAGTTTGGAAACTTTCGAGAACACGCTGAAATATACCTATAGCATAATAGAAGTGGACCCAAGATATTCAAAAGACAGCGTGATTGTTTTGCATCACGATAAGACACTAGACAGGACAACAACCGGTACCGGTTTGGTATCGGACTACACCTATGAAGAGTTGCAAAAACTGTTCTTGCGGGATATAGATGGCAATGTTACGCCATTTAAAATACCCACGCTTGAAGAAGCGTTGAAGTGGGCGAAGGGAAAATCCGTATTGGTTCTAGATAAAAAAGATGTGTCAGTGGAAGACCGATTAAGAGCAGTGGAAGAATGTGACGCCGAAGCTAACGCCATCATTATGGCTTACACATTTGAGGAGGCAAGACATTGTTATGCTATGAACAAGGACGTAATGATGCAGATTTTTATAAACAATCAAGATAAAGTACTTGAATTTGACAACATTGGTGTACCCTGGAAGAATGTTATTGTTTTTGTCACACATGAAATTCCGGAAAGTCCCGAATTGTTTAACATGATCAACAGTAGAGGCAGTACATGTGTGGTAGGGACTTCCAGAACATTGGACAAGGAGCTTATGCAGCATGATGATGAAAATATTGCAGAAATAAGATCCAAGTACGAATCGATTCACAAAATGGGTGCGGGTATCATCGAAACAGATGTGCCAGTTAATTTAAGCAAGTTGATTACAACTAATTAAATTGGGAGTGTTATGAAAAGAAACTTTGTTATTTCATCAGAATTGGCTTCTTTGACATTGTGTTTTTGTGTATTACCACTATATAGTCAAAAAGATAACGAAAATCCAAACATCATATATATCCTTGTCGATGACCTGGGATACGGGGATGTAGGGTGTTACGGACAAAAATACGTCAAAACACCCAATATTGACAAGTTGGCAAATGAAGGGATTTTGTTTACTCAACATTACGCGAGCGCCCCTGTAAGCGCTCCCACGCGAGGATGCCTGATGACCGGGAAACATTTGGGTAATGCGTATATAAGGAACAACAGGGAGTTGAAAGAAGACGATCCACGTAAAACAGGACAAGAACCACTGCCAAAAGACACGTACACTCTGGCTGACATGTTAAAAGAAAGAGGGTACGTTACCGCGCTTATTGGAAAGTGGGGATTAGGAAGTATTGCGTCACACAGTTCTCCAAACAAGCAAGGGTTTGACTTTTTTTATGGATATGCTGACCAGGTTCATGCGCACAATCATTATCCTGACTTTTTGTGGAGAAACGACAAGCAGGAGTTTTTAAACGGGAATGTGACAACTGTGCACCCTGAAATATCAAAAGAGGAAGAAGTCGATTTGGATGCATACAAGAAATATCAGGGAAAGAATTATTCCCTGGATTTAATGGCTGATGAAGCTGTCAAGTTTATCAGGAGCAACCAGGATAAGCCATTTTTTCTTTATCTGGCTTTCACAGTTCCTCATAAAGCATTGCAAGTTCCAGATGAAAGTTTAAAAATGTATAAAGGGTTATTGGACGAAATTCCTTATGATGGTAAAAGAGGGTATACCCCTCACCCAAAACCTTTGAGTGCCTATGCAGCCATGATTACAAGAATGGATGAGAAAATAGGCGTAATCATGGATTATTTAAAAGAGGCAGGGCTGAATAATAATACAATCGTCATGTTTACTAGTGACAACGGACCTGCTTCGGGAGGTGGTTTGGATACACAGTTTTTCAATAGCTCGGGAGGACTTAAAGGTCAAAAAGGCCAACTTTATGAAGGTGGAATCAGGGTTCCTTTTGTTGCCCGATGGCCGAAACAGATAAAGCCAGGTACTAGAACCGATCACATTTCTGCACAATATGATGTTATGGCCACATTCGCTGAACTGACGGGGGATATTATTGAAGATACGGATGGAATTTCATTTCTCAATACTTTGTTGGGAAATGATGAAGCACAGGAGAAGCATGAATATTTATACTGGGAATTCTCGGGAAGCGGGGGCCAGTACGCCATCAGAATGAATGAATGGAAAGGTGTGAAAAATAATGTTCGTGGTAACGCTGATTCAAAATGGGAAATTTATAATATCTCTGAAGATGATTTTGAGTCGGAGAATGTGGTTTCCCAACATCCTGAGTTGGTATCTGAATTTGATAAAATTATTCGCAAGAGAACGCCGGCAGTCATTGATGAGTGGAATTTTGAAAAATGAAATGGATATGCACAGATTGATCTTTTTTTTCGCAATATTTCTTTTCTTCTTTGTGAAACTTTTCTCTCAGGAGACAGGCACAGTATTACCTCAGTGGAAACAAGGAGAAATGGAAATACATCATGTCCATACAGGCAGAGGAGAAGCCGTTTTTTGTATTTTTCCTGACGGGACTACCATGGTGATCGATGCGGGAGATTCCGGGCCACACAGTGATCCGAGAACCACTCCGGGTTTTCCCGATGATAGCAGACAACCTGGAGAATGGATTGCACGTTATATTTCCAAGCGATTAGATTTTAGGAATGAAGTAAAGTTAGACTACTTTCTGCTGACACATTTTCACGGTGATCATTTGGGAGGTGTCTACACCAATTCCGTTAAAACAAAAAAAGGAGGTGATTATTTTTTAAGTGGGGTTACAGAGTTGTATGAACATGTTCCATTCTCTAAAATAGTAGATCGTGGTTGGCCAACCTATTCATATCCTTCTCGGCTGAAGGGCAAAGCAATTGAAAACTATTTAAAATTTATAGAATGGCATCACGGGAAAAGCGGAACAGTTATTGAAGGTTTTGTCCCGGGAAGTAAAAGCCAATTTGCCCTGCTTAAAGAGCCAGAAAGATATCCTGATTTTGAAGTAAGAAATATCATTGCGAACGGAATAATATGGACCGGAGAAGGAGAGAACACACGCAATCTCTTTCCTCTGGATTTGAAAAATGTGCATGAAAATAAACTATGTGCAGGAGTTCGTATCAGTTACGGAGCATTTGATTATTTCAATGGTGGCGATATCAATGGACGTCTACCCATTAATCTTGAGAAGTGGCTTGATGTGGAAACTCCTGTTGGAGAGGTGCTTGGTACCATAGAGGTGTGCGAGGCAAATCATCACTCCTGGATTGATGCCATGAGTGAATCTTTTCTTCAGCATATACAGCCTCAAAATATCATTATACAGGTGTCCCACGTATCACATCTTAATTTATCGGTATTGCAAAGTATGGCCAATAAAAGTATAAACCCCAATTTAAAGCATATTATTCCCACCAACATACCTGAATTGTCACGTGCTTATTTGGGTGAAGATCAAGTAAGGAAAATGTCAGGGGAGGGAGGTCATGTCGTGATTAAGGTAGATCCGGGAGGTGATACTTATTCCATCATACTGCTAGACAGCAACAATGAGTCAATGCGGATTAAGTCAGCCTATGGCCCGTTTCAATGCAGATAAACATGAGAAAGATGAAAAAGACATCGCTACGGCAATGCGGTGGCTTCAGCTCAAACAGGAATGCGTTCGAGCCTTTTGCTCCCCTTGCGAACGAGCCCGATGTCAAGTCGGTCTATTACGACGAAAAAGCGGATCATCTCATTTATACCAAGGGTGAAATAAGCTGGTGGACCCACAACATTTACTCCATGAATCCAACCAAACAAATAACGATCCCCGAAATTGACGTGTATAAGGTGAGGGTCATCAAATAAGAGGTGAGGGTCATCAAATAATTCCGATTAGTTTAAATCAACAGTGACCGTTCGAAACAGGGAGACACTGTACTGGAGCGCCCGTAGGACGGTTTTATAATCCGTCTCACGGGCGTTAACGTTCATGTAATATCCTGATGTGGATGGTATTCCACTTGTCGGGGGTCAATGGGGCGGGGAAGGGGACTGTGAACTGAAAAGTGAACTGAAAAGTGAGCGGAACAATGAACGGATGAGGTAATTGGTTTATAATTTTATAGGATTGGGGTATTCTTTTCCCATCGTCTTTTTATATTCGATCAGAAACGAGAGATATCTTAATTTCGCTTCTTCGTGCCTCTTGAGTTTCTGCAATGCCGCAACCAGGTAAGTTATGGCCCTGTCGTTTACCGGATCAATATGAAATGCTGCATCGGCCAGTTCTACAGTTGTAAGGTATGCTTCCGTTTCGTAGCTCCATTCAATAGTGCTGATAAGCAGCGGCTCAATACTTTTTTCGGTATGTTCTTTCAGAAAGTCATATTCCGGTTCGTTTTCATTTCTCATAAATTTTCCCCGGGTAACAATGGCTATAAATTCTTTTAGTTGTTCCTCGTCGCGGCTTCCCGAAAGGATCTCCAAACATATAGTGAAGTCGCAATACAGGGGATCTGCCTGCACTAGCTTGAAAACACCCTTCTCGTACAACAATTCAATGCCATCCAGTTCTTCCAGTATTTTACGCAACCTGTTCAGTGTGACATTACGCGTGTTTTTTACTGTATGAGACGGTTTGCCGGGCCACAATATCTCACTGAGATGCTGCGAGGTGATACCCTCCTCTACAGCGCTAAAATGCAGGAGTAAACAAAATGTCTCTTTTAGTTTTTTACTGAAAAGATAAGTGATATCCCTGTTGCTGCGATTGCGAATCATGAAATCTCCAAATAGATAAATTGCGTTGGACCGGAATGTGGATACCTGTTTCTGGCTTGTTTTAAAGGGTGTACCACTATCGGGAGAAAAGGTCTCTTTGCGTTTGTATTTGAGGAAACGTCCGAGAGAAATGACGAAAATAACTACGATAACTCCCGTGAGGATAAAAATAAAGAGGAGTTTATCTGAACGCGTCTTCGTTGCATAACTGACCAGCTCATGGCCGGTGATCGGTGGAAAAGCAAGTGAATATACATGTACCTCTGATGCAATATCGTCGGAAAATTCATGTACTACCGCATAAAGAGCGTGCAGATCGTCGTCATAATAGAGATTTGCATTGGTGTTTATCTTGTCGGAGAATATCGGGATGGAATCACCCAATATACTAAAATTACCATCTTTCAGTGAATAGCGGTATAATCTTAGGTAAGACTGGGTGAAATGCTCTGGATAACATAAGGTATAAAATGAATCATCGTCATTGATCACCATGCCCCTCACCGGTACCATGTTTTCCTGTTCCCACGGGATTTCCCATATTCTGGATATCTGTGATGTCTGCAAATCCAGTTGATAAAAATCATAATAATAAGTTCTTCCCAGCAGCTGGTTACCCGTAACATTTCCCATGCCCCCAAAGAGGTAGAGTTTCTTCTGCTTCAACTGGTGCCCCATTGACGTGAAATAACGTGGGTTGATTGCTTCTCCATCCCGCGTGGAAAGTGTATCCCATTGCTGTGAATTGATATCATAGAGATAAAAGATATTGCTGTAGCGCATATTACCGAATCCTCCGAATATCAGGTACTGTTGTTTTGACGAATCGAAATAGGAACCATGATGATGAAGTTGAATTGGCAGCCGGTCATAACTCTCAATGCGCCATTCGTAGCTGCGAAGATCAAGACTTGCTACCGTAGGCCCCTGGTAGGTACTATCGTAATATACCTCATAACAGTAGAGCTTGTCCTGTACAGGATCAATGAAGTTGGTTCCCAGTCTGATGTCTACCGGACAAGGCTCCTTGAAGATCACCGTTTCCTTGTTCGTGGTTCTCAGGTTATAGATGATGATGGAATCTCTGTTGAAATGATACAGTTCTTTTCGTGTCTCATGGTAATTAGTCCCGGAGACCTGTGCCGAACGTGTCGAAGTCTCCGGTTTCCAATGATAGGCGTCATTGATCAACCAATAGGGATTAATAACATTTCCCATGACGGTTCCCTTGTTGTTATGCACCTCATTGCCCTGATACTCCTTCAATGGGAACCGATAGCTTCGCGTGTTGCCCACCCTCAGGCTCCGGATGGCAAAAGGAGCCACGTCAATCACATGATCACTTTTACCGAATATGAGGGTGGGTGTGAACGACTCCGGAAGGGTTACATTGGCCGCACTGTTGGTGCTGTCGCCAATGGTTAGCGTGATGAGATTGTTTTCAAGGTCGAATGAGATATCTATCTGAAACCATTCACGTGGCGGATATTGACTCTTTTCCAGCGAGATATGAATCAAATTGTTTTTTCCTTCCTCATTGAAGAGAAACAGATGGTTTTCTTCGTGTCCATCATAAAAAAGATTGAAGATGCTCCCGTTTTCAGCCGATTTTATTCTGAGAATGTTACCAATATCAGTTGTCATATACAACGATAGACGGAAACTGATGTTGAAGTGATCCGAAAAAGCAACCTGACGTTCACTGAAGACATCGTAAGAGGTTCTCTGCTCAATTGGATAGTCGTTTCCAAGAAAACGAAGTCCTTCTGCGAAAAGAGGCCGGGAGAGAAAGATGAAAAAAAAGAGGAGAGTATATATGATTTTTTTTGTCGATGTAACCATGAAAATGAATAGCATTTGGAACCGATGGAAGGACGTATCCTTCCCGTGAGAAGCAATTGTCTATTGCCTTTACAAAGATACCATAATCAGTCTTATATTGCAAATGATCAATTTTGTTTATTGATTAAGAGCTGTTTGGGAAAAGGTTAAATAGCGTGTTGATTACTGTTATTTTGTAAAATGTAACCCCAATGTAACCCTTTGGCTAACCCGTCCGCCTTTATATTTGGTGCAGAGAAATTGCAGCAGGCTTATATTGGAGAGGCTGCACGGGAAAAATGATATCATGACATATTTGATGATATGGGATGAAAAACAAAAAATGCAAATTAATTAATGAATGGAATGAAAAACTTGAGAGAATTATTCTACACGTCTTTGATTGTGTTTATATCGATCGGACTGTTTTCCTGCGAAAAGGAAGAATCTTCACAGAGCCTGCTCGGTGAAGTGGCCGGAGTGGTAAAGGATGTCAACGGCAACCCCATCCCGGGAGTGAATGTCACTCTTTCCGGGATTAATGAAGAGAACATGGTTACAACCACCGACGAAGAGGGAAGGTATCAGATGAACAATGTAACCTTGAAAACACATGCCATCATGTTCTCCAGGGAGGGGTGGCAGACGGTCAGTGTAACCATTACAGCCGATAAATTCGGTGAAAACAACCGCGCAATCGGAGATGCTGAAATGATCAGGGCTTCGGCAAAGATAACGGGAATCGTGACTGATGCCAAGAATAATGGAGCACCGCTTGCCGGAGTGACTGTCTCGGCCGGGCCGGCAGGAACGGTAATCACCGGAAACGACGGTAAGTATATCATTGCAAATCTGGTGAAAGATAAATACACGCTCACTTTCACAAAGCAAGACTATGTGACGATTATAAAGGAGGTTGCAGCGACCGATTTTGTGGATGAAACTGTGACGATCGATCTCAGAATGGGGGGCGAGGAGCTTCTCCGTGGCTTAACGGCCGACGATTTGAAACATGCCGAGAAATGGTATTATAACGAATATCGCGGTGGAAGAAATGCCGATGAATATCCTCACTGGGACTGGGCCTGCAACTATATGTCCACACTTGATTTCCGCGGGGCATGGGAAGAACAGAATGAAGGTACCACACTTCAAATCAGAAATAATGACAGCGACCGTAAGAATCCGGCCGACCTTGATGTGTTTGACTCCTTCGTATTCGGAAGTAAGTTGATCACTGCAGAGAATAAGATCCTCTCACTGAGAGCACGCACACATAATGCCGACGCATCTGCTCCTGCCTATTTTGGTGTACAGGTTGTAGACCTGTCTGAAAATCAACCCAAAGCTGTGAAAATAGGAACAACACGTACGTATGGTTCAGGTAATTATTCAGACTTCGAGTTCGACCTGAGCGCCTATGTAGGGAAAGAGGTCGTTCTGGCCATCGGAATCTACCGTCAGTCGACAGGCGATTACTGGAAGCAGCTTGTGTTGCGTGCCATCAGGTTTGCCGACAGGAAGGTGGAAAACTATGGCTGGTTGCCCGGCACCGAAGTGATTGAAGGGTGGAAGCTGACCAGAGAGACCGTGCGCTCCACAATGCCGCATACCAAAAAGCTGTTTACCGGAATCAGCCCCGTCACCGGAGATCGCGGTAATTATGTAAATGCCTACCGTGCCTGGAGAAATGTCGGACATGTGGGTGCCGAATGGTCGTTCGTACCCCTGAGAAAAGATCCCGAGGTGTTCCCCTCGGAAGGCTATATCATCAAAACGAGAAATACCCCCGATATAGATACGAAAGTGCCCGAAGCATATATATACGCCAAGTTTTCGATTGCAACTGGAAGCAACCAGTTCACACTCAGTACGCGAAGCTTCGGCGGTAACTTTACCTATTTTAAAATAACCGCAATCGGGAATGATGGAACGGTAACCCATCTCGCACCGGTATCCAATACCGCCCAGGAGGCCATGGCTGCCGCCAACGGAACCTGGAAATTCAAACATGGCAATGGAGGCGCAGATAATCCCGAGGGATATGCATCATTCAAATATGACCTTACACAGTTTAACGGGACAGATGTCACCTTGGCCATCGGTGTATATAATGGAGAGGCCAATACCGGCGAGAACAAGCTGGTTATTCATAAAATTGAATTGAAATAATCTTTAGTAACATGAACAGGATGAAAAATCTAATTATTGCATTTATAAGTCTCCTGTGGCTCATGACCTGTGCCTGCACGGAGAATGTGCCGGATCGGGGTTCCCAGGAGCCGCCACCACAGGAAGAGCCTCTGGCTGAGATAAATCTGACACGTGCTATAGAGCTCGCCGACAATGCCATTAATGCGCATTTCACCGGAAGCGGGATGGCCATGGCCAGATATTATAATCCTTATACAGGCACACGATCCGATGAAAAAGGAAGCGTATGGATGTATACCAGCGCCATTGAGGCGGTAAATGCAATTCTGCACGGACTTCAGACAGAGAAGGAGAAAGGAGATGCATCCCTTTATAACAAGCATTACACCAGGTTTGTGGAAGTGTTGGGTAATCTATATGACAATGCCGACTATTATCTGGGAACTTTCTCCCTCACCTCATATACACAGACCAAAGAATGGACGGTATACGGTGTGAACAGGGGATCTTCGAAAGGAGGAGCCAAAGTGGAGGGCATCGAGAATGTGTATGACGACCAGATGTGGCTTGTACGCGAACTTCTGGAATCATATAAGCTGACAGGCAATGCGGCCTACCTGGAGAAAGCCGAATATCTGACCGAATATGTACTCGATGGATGGGATTGCACGATCGATGCGAACGGAAATGAGTCCGGCGGCATTACATGGGGACCCGGTTACGTGACCAAACATGCTTGTAGTAACGGCCCCATGGTAAGTCCCCTCGTCTGGCTCCATGAATTGTATAAAGGGAAAAACGACGAAGTGACATACCGTTATATCGATGCCGGGGATAAAAAGACAAGGAAAACAACATCCCTGAAAAAAAGCGATTACTACCTCACATTTGCAAAAAAAATTTATGAGTGGCAAAAAGAGGCGTTGCTGCGTGGAGACGGAGTGTATGATGACATGATGGGAGGGTGCACGCCAGGTACGCCCGAGTGGGAGACCATTGATGGGGTTGTTTACCGGAAAGGAATCACCTGCCGTGATAAGGTGGGGCCGGCAATCAGCTACAACAGCGGCACCATGCTTTCGGGAGCTGCAGATCTGTACAGGGCTACGGCGGATGGAAAATACCTGTCCGACGGAAAGAAGCTTTCGGACGCAAGCTTTGCTTTTTTTGCGAAGAAAGGAACCAACCTGCCCGACCATTATACCTACAACATCAGCGGATTCAATAACTGGTTCAATGGGGTGCTGATGCGGGGCTATGTGGATCTTTTTCCGGTAAATGACAAGGTGTCGACGTATATTGCCACATTTCAGCAGAATCTCGACTACGGGTATGACCACTTTCTGTACAAGGGTTTTCTACCCACCAATTTGTTGGTGGGATGGAGTCAGAATAACAGCAACAACAGGACTGAAGGGATGTTTAGCTTTGCTTTCGCTGCTGAATATGCTGTGTTATCACGCTATGAGATGACTAAATAACAAAATAACATACATTGGAATGATGAAGAATTTTTTTATTCGTGCGAAATTATTTTCGCAAATGATCCTGCTTGCATTTTTACTTGTTCCTGCCACAGCACTGGCACAGGATGTAAATGTGACGGGAGTGGTGAGAGACAGTGGTAATGAACCGTTACCCGGGGCGACCGTGGTCATCAAGAACAGCACCATAGGAACCGTCACCGATATAGATGGAAAGTATGCCATCGTGGCTCCTGCCGATGCAGTGCTCGAATACAATTTTTTAGGGTTCACTACAAAAGAAGAACCCGTGAATCAGCGTACCGTCATCAATGTGGTTCTGGAATATGAGCAGCAGAGCCTCGATGAGGTGGTCGTGGTAGGATATGCCACACAGAAAAAGGTTACCCTTACAGGGGCCGTCTCGGGTGTGAAAGGTTCCGACATGATCCAGACAAGAAATGAAAATCCGCAGAATATGCTCACCGGACGGATTGCCGGAGTGAGGGTATGGCAGAAAAGCGCCGAGCCCGGATCATTTAACAATAGTTTCGATATCCGTGGTCTGGGAAGTCCGCTGGTGGTGATTGACGGAATTCCCCGCAGCGCCGGCGAGTTTCAAAGACTCAATCCCAACGACATCGAAGATGTGTCGGTACTTAAAGATGCATCGGCGGCCATCTATGGTGTAAGGGCTGCCAACGGTGTGGTGCTCGTGACCACCAAGAAGGGATCGAAAGAAGGAAAAGCCGATGTGGCCTTTAATGCATCCTACACTTTTCAGAGACCTTCGGGAATGCCGGTGCTTGCCGATCCTTTCGAGACAATGACGCTTTACAACGAACGTGCAATGAATAATATCAACGGGGGAAATATCATTTTTCCCGAGAGCATGTTCGAAGCATACCGTAATGGTACACGCCGCACGACCGACTGGACATCATTGCTCTTCTCCGATTATTCACCCCAGACCCAGCAGGATCTGAGTATTACGGGAGGAAGCGAGAAAACACAATATTACATCGGTATGGGTTATCTTTTTCAGGAAGGTTTTTTCAAGTCGGGCGATTTGAACTACAATAAAATAAACCTGCGATCCAATATCACCACAGAGATTTTTGACGGATTGACCTTCGACCTGAACCTGAGCGGTATTGCCGATCAACGCAATAATCCCTATTCCAGTTCAGTGGATATCATCCGTAACTACTGGCGGCAGGGTGTACTCTTTCCGGCATACGCCGACCCGGAAAACACCATGCTCAATTACGAAGGATTGGACCTGGAGGAAAATACGGTGGCCAAGATGACCTCCGATATTTCCGGTTACAGAAAATATGCACAGAAGTATTTCATGTCGTCGGCAGGCCTTAACTATGATTTTGGGAAACTGTCAGATGCTTTGGAGGGACTTTCGGCAAAAGCGCTGCTAAGTTACGATTACCGGATGGATGATAACAACATCAAACGCAGAGAGTACTATCAGTACATGTATAACGAACTGACGGGCAACTATGATGCGAAGCTTTATAATAACAGCTCTCCCAATCAGATCAGAAGAGAACTTTATAGCAAGCAACAGCTGCTGGGACAGTTCATCTTGAATTACAACAGGCAGTTTGAGGGATTACACAATGTAAGCGGTATCCTGGGCTGGGAAACCCAGAGACGTACCGGTGACAACTTTTATGCACAGCGTGATCTCGCCTTCGGCATGGATTATCTTCTGGCGGGTGTGGATGAAAATCAGCTGGGAGGCATGCAGAGCGGACTCAATGATATTTACGAACTGGCCAACTCTGCCCTGATAGGCAGGGCAAATTATACTTATGCCGACCGTTATATTGCAGAAGCGCAGTTCCGTTATGACGGATCATCCAAGTTCGCGGAAGGACATCAGTGGGGCTTCTTCCCATCTGCTTCCGTAGGATGGCGTATATCGGAAGAACCGTTTTTTAAAGAGTGGGAAAGGGCATCCTTTGTAGACCAGCTAAAATTACGGGCAAGCTATGGCGTACTGGGTGACGACGGAGAACTGCAATACGACTGGGCAACAGGCTATGTCTATCCCGCCACTTCCGGAAATGCGGAAAAAGGATACTACAATCAATACGCTCCGGGATACATCTATGGAGATGAGTTTGTGTACGGAGTATCCACGCTCGCACTTCCCAACAGGCTTATCACCTGGTTTACTGCCCGTACGCTCGACGTGGGTGTAGATTTTGAAGGGTGGAACGGCCTTTTTGGATTCTCTTTCGACTTCTTCAACAGGGAAAGACATGGACGCTTTGCACGCCGGTCGGGTGATCTACCCACCGTGGTGGGTGCAACGGCACCCAGAGAAAACCTCGATAGCGACCGTCACTTTGGGATGGATATGGAACTTTCGCACCGGCACAGGATTGGTGAGTTTTATTACAGGATGAAGGCAATTGGCACCATTACCCGCCAGCAGTATCTTACCGCTTCGGAAAAAGGCCCTTATGGTAACTCGTACGACAGGTGGCGTAACGACAACCTTACAAACCGTTATCAGGGTATGCAGTTCGGATACGAGTCGGCAGGGCGCTATGAAAGCTGGGAAGATATTTGGAGATATCCGATCTATAAAGACAGGAACATCCTGCCGGGCGACTATAAATACCAGGACTGGAATGGTGACGGAGAGATAAATGGTTTGGATGTGCACCCCATCGCGTTTGATCAGACTCCATGGTTGAACTATAGCCTCACCTTCGACGGAAACTACAAAAATATGGATATGAGCATTCTCCTGCAGGGATCGGCTTTGGGTTCCATGGAGTATAGGGAACCACTCTACTCGATCTGGGGAAGTAACGGAGGGGGCACATTGGTACAATACCTCGACCGTTGGCATCCTACAGATCCACTGGCCGACCCCTATGATCCGGAAACGGAGTGGATAAGAGGATATTATGGATTTACCGGGAACTATCCGTTCGGAAATTCAAGATTTAACCGTGTAAGTACGGCCTATCTTCGCCTGAAAAGTATAGAAGTGGGTTACACGCTGCCAAAACTGCAGTCGTTCTCATCGATGGATTTGCGGCTTTTTGCCAATGCTTATAACCTGCTTACGTTCACCGGTGTAAGGTTTGTAGACCCTGAACATCCCGACGATGATTTGGGGAGGATGTATCCGCTGAACAAAACGTTTACCGTGGGACTTTCCCTTAAGTTTTAATCTTTTGAGTATACATAAAATGAAAAAAATGAATAGAATAATTAAACTTGTACTGGCTCTGTTCCTGTTGACCACTGCATGTGCAGATCTGGACATTCCTCCCAAAAATATTATCAGCGATGAAGACCTGCTGACCAATGAATCGGGTATGGAGATCTACATGGCCCGTATGTACAGCAATATGCCATTTGAAGATTTCAAATATATGGCCGAATGGGGTGTGGAATTCAACTCCTGGCTCGGGGCAATGGGAATTGAAGGCACGGGTGAGGCGGTGAACCGCGACGGTATCTCCCGGGCATTTACCTCCGAAAGGACTCCCTACTGGGGCAAGGCATTCACCCTTCTCAGGGATGCCAATTATCTGATAGAGAATTTGCCGCTTTACGAAGCTTCTTTTCCTGAGAAGATGTATAATCATTACCTGGGGGAAGCTTATTTTGTACGGGCTTTTGTTTTTGATGCCATGGCACGCCGCTTTGGCGGTATACCGCTGGTGACAAAAGTGATTCAATACCCGGCATCACAGGAGGCACTGGAAGTACCCCGTGCATCTGAGGAGGAGACCTGGGATCAGGTGCTGGCCGATTTTAACCGGGCTGCCGAACTGTTGTCGGAAGAAAGTCCCAAAAGTGGATATGCCAACAAGTATGTAGCGCTGGCATTCAAGTCGGAAGCCATGTTGTACGCCGGTAGCGTAGCCAAATACAACGAGACCGTATCTGGCCGTCTCACCGGATTTGGAGAGAAGACCGGCGTAAGGGTCATAGGTTTTGCAGAGGATAGATGGCAGGCTGCATCTGAGAGATACTTCCGGGAAGCATACCTTGCAGCACAAGAGATCATTAAGGAGGGAGGCTATTCACTTTATAAAAAGAAATGGGCTGCTAATAATCCCGAAGCACAATACCAAAATATGGTGGATATGTTCAGTGATCCGGAAAGCCCCGAGAATATCTACGTGAAAAAATATGCATACCCGACCCTCACGCACGGCTATGATGCCTACAGCGCACCGTTCATCTTCAAGGCTCCCCTGGCATCGGGTACCTGTGTCACGCTAGACTTCCTGGAACTTTATGAAGGTTTTGACAGATATCCTGACGGCACAGTAAAAGTGACCACCGGAAATACGAATACAGCGGGCAAGTATCTGATGTACGACTCACCCCTCGACTTTTTCAAAAATGCCGAACCGCGACTGCGCGCTTATGTGATTTTTCCGGGTGATCGGTTCAAGGGAAAGAATATCGAGATACGGGCAGGGGTATATACAGGGAGTGAACCCATCGACCCCCTGTTCAACAATTATACCTATCAGACAGCAGAAACGAGATATCAACATCTGGATGCCTATAAACAACAGCCCAAGACACTTTATCTCAGTCCAAGGGAGGGGAGCGGTCAGGACACCCTGATTTACAAAGGTGCCAAGATGACTGCGGCCGGTGCCAACGGACCTTTTTATGATAATGGAGAAGGATGCCTGACAGGCCTTTACGGAAGAAAATGGCTGAAGGATGATCCTTCCTTTGAGGCAGGAGAGGGAAAGTCTGATCAACATTTTGTGCTGATGCGCTATGCCGAGGTATTGCTGAATGCTGCCGAGGCGGCCGTGGAACTTGCCCTGGCAGGACAACCTTCACCCGATGGGTCTGATCTTTTGACTGTTGCAACGGATAATGTCAATCTCATCAGGGAGAGAGCCGGCGCTTCATTGCTTTCTACTGCAATCACTGCCAATGAAGAAGGACGTAATATAGTGCGCAAGGAGAGACGCAAGGAACTGGCGCTGGAGCATAAAACGAAGTGGGATATCCGTCGCTGGCGCGTGCAGCATTACGAAAACCGGGACGGCTTCTGGGGCGAAGAGAGAAACAAGGACACCTTCAGCAACAACAACCGTTACAGGTTCCGCGGACTTTACCCATTCTTCTCTACCGGGAGCGGGAAATATTTCTTCGATGCCCGTTTTCAATGGGTGAGCCTGAAGACCTTTGAATACAATGTAGTAGATTATTACTTTTCCATTCCGGGCGGCGAGGTGACCAAGAGCCCTGTCATCGACCAGCAGCCTAACAGATAATAACATAACATATATAATCGTATGAACAAGATAGTATTTTTATTGGCTTCTTTGCTCTTGCTTGCTTCCTGCAGCATGTTTGAGCTGGATAACTATGAGGCTCCTTCAGAGACACTGGAGGGGGTAGTCGTGGATGCGGCAACCGGAAAACCTGTACTCACGGACCAGGGAAGCGAAGGAATCAGGGTGCGCCTTACGGAGCTCAGCTGGGGAGATAATGTGACTCACAACCCCGATTTTTTCTGTATGCCGGACGGTACCTTCCGCAACACCAAGCTTTTTAAAGGGGAATATAACGTGAGAATTGACGGCCCCTTTATTCCCCTGTTGAGAGAGGATGACCGTGGAGTACCCATTGCCGACGAAACGCAGAATATGCAAATCGAGGGTGTGACGAAAGTCAGATTTGAAGTACAACCCTTTTTGAATGTGGAATGGGTGGAAGAACCCCGTGTGATCAACGGGAAGATTCGAGCCAAGGTGAAAGTGACCCGCGGAGTGTCAGAGGAAGAATTCCGACAGAAGATAGAACCCATGGGTGGGTACAGTAGTACCTTTCTGAACGTAACCGACATCCAGCTTTTTGTGAGCTACTCCTCCACCGTGGGCTACCGCGCCCGGGATGAGAGATGGTCCAAATCAATTGAATATTCCGGCACATCGTTCAAGGATTTGCTGGGTGAAACCATCACCCTCGAGTCGAACGGAACCATTCCTTCCGGGCGGATTGTCTTTATTCGCGCTGCAGCAAGAATAAATTACGATACACCACGGGGTAGCGGTACCCGACGTTGGAATTATAATGAGCCGCTGGAAGTGATGATTCCGTAAAAATTGATTATTTTTATGGTTCAAAGTCTTTCTTTTAGGGAGAGACTTTGAACCATATTTCTTGTAACTAAAAACAGGTCATATGAGAAGATTATGGATCGCTCTTTTCATGCTTTCGGGCATGCAACTTCACGCCCAGAACGTGAAAGAGGTACACACTACTTTCCAAACATCCCGCGAGTGGAGGCCAACCATCGATGTGAGAGCCAATGCGGTCATGGTCTACGGGGTGGGTGGTAACCCTTCCGACAAATCGGAAAAAATCCCTTTTGAAGAACGGGTACGCTCATGGAGAGACAAGGGATACGTTGCTCATTACATGACGGGTATTGCCTGGGGCGAGTATCAGGATTATTTCACGGGTGAATGGGATGGAAAGATGCATCTCGATGAAGGACAGGTGGAACTGAACGGCGATACCATATGGCATGGACACATGGTGCCTTATATTGTGCCCACGGATAATTTTCTTACCTATCTGAAGGAGCGACATATCAAGCGAGCTATCGACGCCGGCATTGATGCCATCTTTATGGAAGAACCCGAGTTTTGGGCCAGGGCGGGCTATAGTGAGGCTTTTAAACGGGAATGGGAAAAGTTTTACGGTTTCCCCTGGCGTGCGCAGCATCTGTCTCCGGAAAACACCTACCTTTCCAACAAACTGAAATATCATCTCTATTACAAGGCGCTCGATGAGGTCTTCTCCTATGCCCGGGAGTATGGGAAAAGCAGAGGGATGGATGTGAAGTGTTATGTTCCCACGCATTCGCTGGTTAATTACGCCCAATGGAAAATCGTCAGCCCCGAAGCAAGCCTGGCTTCATTGCCTTCGGTCGACGGGTATATTGCCCAGGTATGGACCGGTACCTCCCGTGAACCGAACTATTTCAACGGAAAAATGAAAGAACGGGTGTTTGAGACTGCCTTCCTGGAGTATGGCTCCATGGAATCAATGACGGCACCCACCGGAAGAGAAATCTTCTTCCTGACCGATCCTATCGAAGACTGGCCGCGCGACTGGGTGGATTACAAAAAAAACTATGAGGCTACATTTACCGCCCAGCTGCTCTATCCCCGTATCAACAAGTATGAGATCATGCCCTGGCCGGAACGTATTTACGAGGGTTTGTACCGTACCAGCCGCAATAGTGACAAGAAAGAGCGCATACCCCGACACTATTCCACGCAAATGCAGGTGATGGTGAACACGCTGGGGCAGATGCCTGAAACCAAGGAGCGGGTGGAAGGATCTCAGGGTATTGGCGTGATGATGTCCAATTCTCTGATGTTCCAGCGTTTTCCCGAACATGAGGGTTATGAGGATCCGCAGCTGGCCAGCTTCTACGGACAGACGCTTCCCTTACTCAAAAGAGGGGTTCCCGTGGAAACTGTGCATATGGAAAATCTTTCCTATCGTGAAACCCTACAGGATATACACCTGCTTATCCTCTCTTACTCCGGAATGAAGCCGATGGAACCCGGGGCTCACACATACCTTGCACACTGGGTAAACAACGGAGGTATACTTCTCTACTGCGGTAGGGATAGCGATCCTTTTCAGCAAGTACCGGAATGGTGGAACAGTGGCACGAACAATTTTGCCACGGCTGCCGATCATCTGTTTACACAACTTGGACTGGACCCTTCCCTTGACGAAGGTGAATACAAGGTGGGTAAGGGAAAAGTGTATATTCTGCGAAACGATCCCAAAGAGTTCATACTCAGTGAAAATGGAGACCAAAAGTTTGTCGCTCTGTTGCAAAGACTTTATCGGGAGCCGGCAGGGGAAGAGCTTCAATTCAAGAACTACTTCAGCCTGAAAAGAGGCCCTTACAGGATTATTTCCGTACTCGACGAGTCGGTGGCTTCCACTCCTTATGTGGCAAAAGGCACTTTTGTTGATCTCTTCAATCCCGAGGTACCCGTGTTAAACGAAAAAATTGTCCACCCCGGTGAACAGGCATTTCTTTTCGATATAACCTCGCTGAAAGAGAGGCAAAAACCGCGTGTGCTTGCCACGGCGGCAGGCGTGAGTGATGAGAGGAGTACCACATATAGCTATGCCTTCACCGTGAAGAGTCCGATAAATACTACCAATGTAATGCGTATTCTCCTGCCGGAGAAACCAGTCCTCAGTGAGGTGAGAAACGGGAACGGTGAAATTGATCACGAGATGTCGTGGGATCAGGAAAGCAAAACCGTTTTCCTCCGGTTTGAGAATGATCCCGCCGGCATATCGGTTTTGTTAAAATGGGAATGAGCAGGAAGAGATAAACAGATAAACTGAACAACAATGAAGAAAATTGATTTGACGGGATTCCTTTACTTTTTGGGGATCATCATTACCCTGAATGCCCGCCCCTCCGCACCGGTGGACTATGTCAATACACTGGTGGGTACAGATTCAAAATTTGAACTCTCCACGGGGAACACTTATCCGGCCATCGCACTGCCCTGGGGAATGAACTTCTGGTCACCCCAAACCGGTAAGATGGGTGACGGATGGATGTACACCTACCACGCCGACAAGATCAGGGGATTCAAACAGACCCACCAGCCCAGCCCGTGGATGAACGACTACGGCCAGTTCTCACTTATGCCTGTCACGGGGAAGCCTCTCTTCGACGAAGAGGAGAGAGCCAGCTGGTTCTCTCACAAGGCTGAAGTGGCAAAACCTCATTATTACAGAGTATATCTGGCCGATCATGACGTGACAACCGAGATTACCCCTACAGAACGGGCTGCCATGTTCCGGTTCACCTTCCCGGAAAGCGACAGCTCTTTCATCATCGTTGATGCTTTTGATAAAGGTTCCCATGTGCGAATCATTCCTGAAAAACAGATGATTACCGGATACACTACCCGTAACAGGGGCGGTGTGCCCGATAACTTCAGGAACTATTTTGTGATCCGTTTCGATAAGCCCTTCACCCGGTATGGTGCTGTAAAAGAGGGTACCATTACGGAAAAAGAGACAACTTATACCGGGAATCATGCCGGGGCGGTAATAGGTTTTCAAACAACCAATAATGAACAGGTGCATGCATATGTGGCCTCCTCCTTCATCAGTGAGGCGCAGGCGTTGCTGAACCTGCGCGAACTGGGAGACGACTCTTTCGATGGAATCATGAAGAGGGGCGAAGCACGCTGGAATGATGTGCTTGGCAGGATCAGGGTGGAGGATGACAACATCGACAACATACGTACCTTTTATTCGAACCTCTATCGCACGGTGCTCTTCCCCCGGAACCTCTCGGAGATCGATGCAGATGGAAATATCTATCACTACAGTCCATACAACGGGAAGGTGCTTCCCGGCTACATGTTCACCGACACCGGCTTCTGGGACACGTTCAGGAGCTTATTTCCCTTTCTTAATTTTGTTTATCCCTCCGAGAACCTGAAGATGCAGGAGGGATTGGTCAATGCGTATAAAGAGAGCGGCTTTCTTCCCGAATGGGCCAGCCCCGGCCACCGGAATATCATGGTGGGAAACAATTCTGCCTCGGTTGTCGCCGACGC
>ENA-UOOK01002025-UOOK01002025.1-fermentation-metagenome-genome-assembly--contig:-NODE-2025-length-25625-cov-10.664099_pt1 | contig 25625 bp, 23 predicted proteins | sample MGYA00245777_ERZ724023 | MGnify/ENA primary metagenome ERZ724023 (study PRJEB28704, sample SAMN03018312) | fermentation metagenome | biome: anthropogenic terrestrial biome; feature: soil... | reverse complement strand
AAGATTCGAAAATTTACGCAGCAGGGACTACAGGCAGCGGAAGAATGATTGCTTCAGCAATTATCGGTGCAGATACCGCAAAAAATGAAATAACTACCCATGCAACAGCAGCACTTGAAATTGACAAGGATGTGAAAACCATAATTGAAATAGGAGGACAAGATTCAAAAATAATTATTATAAATAATGGAATAGTCAGCGACTTTGCCATGAATACTGTTTGTGCCGCCGGCACCGGCTCATTTTTAGACCGTCAGGCAGAAAGACTTGAAATTCCTATTGAAGAATTCGGTGATTATGCAATGAAGGCCAGCTCCACTGTTAGAATTGCAGGCAGGTGTGCCGTATTTGCAGAATCAGACATGATACATAAGCAGCAGCTTGGTTACAACCATGCAGAAATAATCAGGGGACTTTGCGATGCCCTTGTAAGAAACTATTTAAACAATATAGGAAAAGGTAAAACAATTCTTCCGAAAGTTTTATTTCAAGGAGGAGTTGCAGCAAACAAAGGTATGAAAAAAGCTTTTGAGAATGAATTAGGATTTGAAATATTTGTTCCCGAAAACTTTAGTATGATGGGAGCAATAGGAGCGGCAATTATTGCAAGTGAAAAAGTAAAAAAGACCGGCAAAACAAATTTCAGAGGTTTAAAGCTTGCCGATAACAATATATTTTCAAGAAGCTTTGATTGTGAAGGATGTCCAAATAAATGCGAAGTTGTGAAAATTTATGAAAATAATAATATTATCGGGTATTTCGGCGACAGATGCACAAAATGGAGCAATAGAACAGCCGAAAATTCCAAATTAGCTTAAATACATACTTCGCCCGCAATACTGTTCACTCATTCAATAATTAGGGCGTCAGCCCTGTCATTCTGACCGTCTGCACAGACATCTAAGCCATATTGACAGAAACACAAAAAAATCGTATAATAAATTATATTTCATAATAAAAATAAGTGATGCAGGTGACAAACCTATGCTTAAAGAGGATGATTTTCCATTCCTTTCAGCTCAAAATTATGAATCAACATTAAAGAGAATAGAATCAGCTTGGGGACATTTCATTGGCGGTGAGATTATCCCTGATTTTGATATGCCCCGTAAACCCATCTTAGAATCATGGAAAAGGTCTATGGAAATGGGGGTTCCTTACAATCTGGAAAAAGCCCCTATGAAATTGGATGAATATGAGGTTATTGCCGATAAAGAAAAACAGCTTGATTTATACAAGATTATAGGCTCATATTTAGATAATATATTTAAAACATTCCACGATGAAAAAATGTCGGTTTCTTTTAGCAATGAAAATGGTATTGTTTTGAGTATCAGTTCCGGAAAAGCTATGCAAGAAAAGTTTAACAGTATTAATTATGTGTTGGGAGCCGGCTGGACTGAAAACGATTGCGGTACTAACGGCATAGGGACTTCTTTGTATACAAACAAACCCATACAAATTTACGCAACTGAACATTATTGTAAAATGGCACACACACTAAACTGTTCATCTGCTCTTATAAGGGAACCCTCTTCCAGAATTATTCTTGGGGTATTGACTATTTCAACACACAAAAATATTGTTCCGGCACATACTCTTAATTGGACTATCAGCGAAGCTCAAAAAATAGAAAAGGCAATTGAATATCATTTTCAAGAAGAATCAATATCATTATTGGAACGTTTGTTTGAAACAAATGAACAGCCTTGTATGATTTGCAAGCTTGACGGTGAAATAAATAAATTAAATAGCTCGGCACAAATATTTAATGTTAAGGTTGGAGATAAAATAGAAGACTTTTTTGTGTTTCCAAAATACTCGCGATTTGAAGAATTGTTTGATAATACATATAAAACAATCAATCGCAAAACAGATCAAAGGTATATTGTTACAATTATACCTTGGGGTATAGGTAATTATGTTATAGGAGCAATAGTATACTTCCAAAAAGAAAATCATAATCAAGCAAACTATGCTAAATTGTTGAATGATTGCAATGAGTTTAAATGTATTATAGGTGAAAGTCCATCATTTAATCAAGTGATTAATTTAGCTGACAAATTTTCTGATTCGGACATGCCTATATTGATAACAGGGGAAACAGGAACAGGTAAAGAAGTATTAGCTCGAGCTATTCATAATAACAGCAACCGAAAAGAAAAAATCTTTCTACCTGTAAATTGTGGTGCAATACCTAAAGAATTAATATCTTCGGAATTATTTGGACATGTTGAAGGAGCTTTTACAGGCACTCAAAAAGGCGGAAGAATGGGTAAAATTGAGGCATCAAGCGGAGGCACTCTGTTTCTTGATGAAATATGTGAAATGCCTATTGATATGCAGATTTACCTTCTTAGAGTATTGGAGGAAGGTACAATTACCCGGGTAGGCTCAAATAAAGCCATACCGGTTAACTTACGTATAATATGTGCTACTAATAAGGATATAAAGCATGAAGTTGAAATCGGGAATTTTCGTAAAGACCTTTATTACAGACTAAATTCTGTAGAGCTTCATCTTCCATTATTACGAGAACGTGGTGATGATATCATATTGCTTGCTGAACATTTTCTGAAACTAAAATCTTATGAGCTCAAACTGTCAATGGATGCTACTGAAGTGTTGATGGGATATTCATGGCCGGGTAATATACGTGAATTAAAAAGTGTTATTAATCGGGCGGTTTTGCTTAGCAAAAATTCAATTATTACATCAAACGAACTTTTCATACCCGAAAAAAAACAAGAAACACAGCATTCAGAACCTCAATCAGAAATAGAGGCAAGACAACTGACATCAGATATAATAAAACAAGTCATTAAAGAATGCGGCGGCAATAAAAGCCTTGCCGCACGCCGTTTGAAGGTTTCACGGATGACATTATACAGAAAAATTAAAGAATATAACTTATAAAAAAAGCTGCTGATTAAAGGCAGCCTTTTTATTGTTACATATACCCAAGTGACAGCTGTTACAATGTTACAATAGGTGTGACACTAATAAGATAAAAAACCGTAACATATAAGCATTTATACTTTGGCATAAAAAATGCTATATATTAATATAATGTTTGATAAAATTTTATAAAGAACATTTAACTATTAAACTATTAAACTAAATGGAGGGAAGTATGAAAAAATCAAAAATGACAAAATTAATTTCATTATTGCTTGCTTTAATGATGCTTGCATCAATGGCAGCATGTACGCAACCTGCTACGGATACTCCGCCGGCACCGCCTGCAGGAGAAACTCCACCTGCAGGTGATGGAGAAGGGATTAAATCAGGCACCTACGAAGTAGAAGGTGTGGGATTTGGCGGTAAAATGAGCGTAAAGGTAACCATCAAGGATGGCAAAATTGATGATATTGAAGTTTTAAAAGATTATGAAACACCCGGTACCGGAAAAATTGCAATGAAACTTGTTTCTGACCGTATTATAGAAGGGCAGAGCACCAACGTGGAAGCAGTTTCAGGAGCTACTATATCCTCAGCAGGCTTGATGGCGATGGTGCGAAAAGCATTAGAAGAAGCGGGAGCAACAAAGGAACAATTTGCAGAAGAATATAAAATTGCTCGTGACCTTAAACCGGAACGTGAAGCAGACATAGTCATCATAGGAGCAGGCGGAACAGGTTTGGCAGCTGCAGTTACAGCCGGACAAGCAGATGCGTCCGTAATAGTTCTTGAAACTAACGGAGTTGCCGGAGGTAACCTATTGGTAAGCGGCGGTGTTTATAATTCACCGGAACCTGAATTGCAAGGAAAACAAGGCATTGAAGACTCACCTGAAAAGTTTATGGAGCAAACCTTGGCGGGCGGAGACAATATTGCAAATCCTGACCTTGTTAGGATTTTAGCATTTAATGCCCTTGACGGATTGAATTGGCTGAAAGAATTAGGAAATGTATTTGATCCGGAGGTTATTCAAGCACCGGGTGCTTTACATCCACGTTCACACAATACAACTGCACCGTTAGGCTCAGGAATAATCAGCACCTACTTGGATCACATTTCCAAGATGGATAAAGTTGAAATCCTATATGAGACAAAAGGTGAAAGCTTAATTGAAGAAGACGGACGTGTTGTCGGTGTTAAGGCAACTAATTACGACGGCTCTGAATTAACCGTAAAAGCAAATAAAGGTGTCATCATTGCAACAGGCGGTTTTTCTAAGAATGCAGAAATGGTAATGCAATATAAAAATGCAGAAAAATGGCCATTATTAGATGAGAGATCCGTATCAACGAATATGGACAGCATTCGAGGAGATGGAATCCGTATGGCTCAAGAAGTGGGAGCAGATGTTGTTGATATGGACCAGATGCAGTTCTTATATTTAGGGCAGCCAAGGACAGGACTGTTATCGGGAGTGTTTAATGTTTCAGCAGAAGTAACGGTTTTCGTTAATCAAGAAGGCAAGAGATTTGTTGCAGAAGATGCTCGTCGCGACGTAATCAGTTCCGCAGTTTTTGCCCAAGAAGGCGGCATGATGTATATGCTCCATAGTGCAGAATCATTAAATAATCCGGCTACCCAATTGAACATTGACGGCATTCCGATGAAAGAATTATTGGATATTGGTGCATATGATTGGAAACAAGGAGAAACTTTGGAAGAACTTGCTGCGGAAATAGGAGCACCGGCTGAAAATCTCGTACAGACCATAGCTGAATATAACGAAGCAGTTGATACTAAAAATGATCCGTTTGGAAGAACATTATTGAATTTGAAAATGGAAACAGGACCCTTCTATGCAATTCCACGTGTACCTGCATTGCACCACACTATGGGAGGATTACGCATCGATACAATGGCTCGTGTATTAGACACTAACGGAGAACCTATCCCCGGATTATATGCCGGAGGTGAAGTAACAGGAGGAATCCACGGCGGTAACAGATTAGGCGGTAATGCAGTAACAGATACAGTTGTATTTGGACGTCTTGCAGCACAATCAGCGGTTGCCGAAGAATAATGATTAACTGTCCCTAAGAAATAGCCCTGTATGAAAGTGAAGATTCACTAATACAGGGCTTTTTCATGAAAATGGATGGTAGGTCATTCGCAACGAATTCCAAATATATGCGACGCAAGGAGCAAATATATTTGTGAATGAGACTGCGTAATCTATCTCTTATTATCTAACCATAATTGATTTTTTTTCTTCTGCTGACCTATATATTGCATCAGTTACTAGCTGTACCTTATATCCGTCTTCTATATCAGGGTACGCCTTTCTGTCCTTACAAACAGCATCAATAAAATCATATATGCTCGCAATATGATATCTTGTCCATGCAATATTTACCCTTGGAGGTGGAAAAGAAGCAGCTCCTCCATATTTTTGAGTTGTTTCTATAGCCTTAAAACCGCTTAGACCGCCTATCGGAGATTTCTCGTCATCATTATTAAAATAGTATATGACGTTAGGATTTTCATGAGCAAATTTAATCGCTCCGGTTTCTCCGTATATTTCAAAGGTTAAATCTATACCTGAACCGGCGGCTACCTGAGAAAGAAGCAATGTTCCCATTATTTCACCGCTATAAAGCTGAATATTAAGTATATCTTCAATTCCTACATCTATTATTTTGTCTGTGCCTGACAAAGGTCTTTTCTTGAAATGTGTTCTTTTATCTGCATATACTTCGTCAATATCTCCAATCAAGTAGTGTATTAAGTCAATTGCATGTGTTCCTAACGCGTACAAAACGCCGCCGCCGGATTTTTCTTTTGTTGACTGCCAGCTTATAGGCCGATTAGGATCTATAAATTCACTTCCGTAATACTTAAAATTAAAGTGTATTATCTTGCCTATTTTACCTTCATCTATCATTTGTTTTGCCCTCATGATAGCAGGTACAAATCTGTATTCAAAAGTAATTCTGCTTGTTTTATTAAAATTATATTTTTTATATGCTTCCATTACTTCGTGTGCTGATTCAATATCAACAGCTAAAGGTTTCTCACAATATATATGCTTATTGGCTTTAATTGCTTCAATTAAAACCTCTTTATGTAAAAAATTTGGTACACAAATGTCTATAACATCTACATTTTCATCATTTATTAAGCCCTGGTAATCTGAATATACTTTTTCGAATTTTATAGGAAAGTTAGCTTTACTTGTGTTTGAAACAGCATACATATTAATATTCACGTCCGTATTATAATAGTATTTTATATTATCATAGCACATTGTATGCATCTTTCCCATATAACCGAATCCAATCATCCCTACATTAATATTTTTCATTATTTTCCTCCATAATATGATTTTAAATTCACCACTCCATGCCTTGTTAGCAGATTGAATAAGCTATAAATATTATACAAATGATTGCAAAAATAATCAACAGTAACCGTTTCTGCAAGCGATGGGAATATGCCGCCAATTAACAGTATGTTAACTCCTGCATATTATGTATATAATAATAATATCAGGAGGTTTTATATGCTTTCTACAAGAGATTTTATACGCTTGTCATTAGAAACACATCTTTTCTTTTTAAGAATTATGAAAGAACATTCGTTTTTTCTACAGGTAGCTTTTACACCAATAGATGAAGGATATATAGAACGTGCTAATGATTTTCGAATGGAATATGACAGGCTGCTTAGAGAAGTGATTTACCTGTCAAATGGTGCTGTTAGTCAAGATGTACTTCAATCAGGAGAGGTAGTTACACCATATACACTTGACGCTGAAATTGCCACATCAAACTTTACAGGAGTACGGATTCCTACACAGCTTACCGAAGAAGAATTTAGAATAATGAGCATAAATGAAATGGCCTTAAATCCAATGCTTGAAGAAAAGGTATATTGCATTAATGAAAGAGTTATTGCACTTACAAATGCGTTAATTCAATTTAAATCAAATATATTAAATAACGTATTAACGTGTAAAATGTTCACTATGAATTATCCATTATTAATCGATCATATAATGAGAGAAGCAAAGCTATATGTAAGAACCTTACAGAGATTTCAAAACAGAGAAAGTATAGATGCCGGAAGAGAAGCAATGGAAGAAGAGCTATTCTGGAATCGAATAATGGCAGAACATGCAAAATTCATAAGAGGACTTTTAGATCCTACAGAAGTAGAGCTGTTTAATACTGCTAATATGTTTGGAAATACCTTTGATCAACTTACAGCAGATTCAAGAGAAGTGCAAAACCGTGTTGAAAATTTACAAACAGTTACTCGTCAAAGTTTAAACGCAACAAAAGAGATTCGCGAATTTAAAAGAGCAGGAACAGAGGGTATACTTCAATGTAAAATCAAATCTATTATTATACCTTTGCTTGGTGATCATACAATAAGAGAGGCAAGTCACTTTTTAAGATTATTGCAAAAATTCAGTACTATTTGATATTCAACTTAATAGGGATAATAAAAAAAATTAATCCTCCTTGTAAACCTTATTGGGAGGATTTTTGTATAGAAAACTATTATGTAGAAGGGATTGTCGTAAAAGTTAGTTGAAGTGTTTTAAAGTCATTTATCAAATATATCACAAGTACGGAAAATAAATTGACACAGCTATATTAGAGTGATATATTTATATCAAATTTAATTATAATAATAACTATTTAGGAGGTATTATTTTGAGAAATAAACGCTTTAATTGACCGGAAATTTAGGCATTAAAGCGTTTTATTCTTGACTTTTGAGATGCATTTATGGGTAAATATTACATATAATATGGAGGGAGTAGATTAAAATGAAAAATTCAAAAATATTGTATTGGACACCGAGAGTATTGTCGATTTTATTCATTTGTTTTTTGACTATGTTTTCTTTTGATGTTTTTGAATCGGGAAGAAGTGCGGGAGAAATTGCATTGGCATTTCTCATACACAATATTCCATCCATAATTTTGATAATTCTGCTGGTAATAGCTTGGAAGAAAGAAATCGTAGGTGCAGTTACATATTTAGGGGCAGGTCTTCTGTATGTCGGATTAGTAATATATAATGTTACTAATTCGGGCTTGCCATGGTATATTGGCATATCATGGAACATTACAATTGCCGGGCCTGCATTTATTATTGGCATTCTATTTCTTATTAACTGGAGAAATAGAAAAGAAAATACAGTAAAAAAATTTGATAAGAATCAGTAAAAGGAGGAAAAATAATGAAAATGCAGCTTTATTCTAAAACGAAAGCGGGGAAATGGGCAGCAATTTTAACCATATTTTTTATCGCATTAATGGCAATAAAATTATCGGCTTTAGCTATGCTTATCCGACTTCCTCTGCCTACACCTATACTTGCAGTTATAGGGGTTATTGGTTTTATACTGGGAATTATATCAATTGTGAAAAATAAAGACAGATCTGTTTTGACATTGCTTGCTATACTCATTGGTCTATTGATTATTTTATGGACCGCAGCAGAAATAGCATATCCTCATTAGGAAACTTCCTGTAGAGTTGAGTATCGTTAAACAGGTTAATGGAGGTTTAATATGAAAATTTATTTTTATGCGAGCGACTAACTTATCCAAGCACTTTCTGTCTTTGTAATTTTCCAATTTCCGTTTTTATATTCAACCTTCAAATCATTATAACCGATAGCTCCAAGACCTGAGCGCCATTTTGAAACATTCATAAGAATTGCATTTCCGCTCATTGGTTTATCTTCTATATTAAATAATATTCCTTCTTTAAAATACAGCTCCTCAATATAACCTTGTTCTTCAAGCTTATCAAATGTCATATCAAGTACTATGTATCCATACTTTTCAATTTCTTTTAATAATTCAGATTTTTGTTCCTCCGATAAATTATTTATTAATGATGTGTCAACAGCGATATATTTAATGTCATGGTTTAAAGCCATATCTTCATTATATAACTTACCAATTACTGTGGTATAAGCACCCACCGGTTCTGTTATTTCTTGATTGCAGCCTGCTGCAATTATAGTTATTAATATTAAAAATACAATTATTTTTTTCATGAGAAAATCCCTCCTTTTTTGATTAGACGAAAAAATTTATAAATTTGTTCAAGTACAGTAGAAAGTAATCACGATTTATTATCTTGCAATAAGTTATTAATAGTAAATTATTGAAGTATTTGTTATAATAGAAATCATAGAATAGAAGTTGAGTGGCTTAGAGATATAGGAGATTCACATGCAATATTATAAATATGGAAAGAAAGAAACAGATTATTTAAAGGAAACGGATTACAAATTAGGAAAAGAAATAGACAGAATCGGAATCGTAAAAAGAGAAGTAAATCCGGATATATTTGACTCACTTATAGCAAGTATTATAAGTCAACAAATATCTACTAAAGCGGCTTTTACGGTAAAAAATCGATTAATAGAGCAAGTTGGCAGGATAACTCCGGAAACTATCAGCAAACAAGATATCGAAAACATCCAGCTATGTGGGATGACAATGAGAAAAGCCAAATATATAAAAAATATCGCAAAAGCAGCTGTAAATAAACGTATAAACCTTGACAATTTAAATTTATTAAGTGATAAAGAAATCATCAATGAATTAGTAAAACTTGAAGGGGTGGGAGAGTGGACAGCGGAGATGCTGCTTATCCATTCTTTTGAAAGGCCTGATGTATTAAGTTATAAAGATTTAGGTATACGCAGAGGACTAAAAAAATTATATTCGTTAGAAGATATATCTAAAGAAGAATTCGAAGTGTACAGAAAAAAATATTCACCCTATAATACAGTTGCATCTTTATATTTATGGAAAATATCAGAAGGTTGAAATATTGTTTATAGCTTACATAATTAAAATTATGTACTATTCTGCATGCGAGGAAAAGGTTACTATATTTTTATAAAATTCAATGTAATTGAAATAATCTATAAAAGTTAATCATCCTTGTAATCTATATAGGAAGGATGTTATAATATATCCATAAACTACAAGGAAAAAATATTGTTAGTTTCTATAGAAATATGGGTATAAGATAAACGATATACTTATAATGTATTAGGAGAGTGATATACTAATATGAAGTTAAGAAGAGTTGGAATTATTTTGATAGTTTTATTGATGTTAAGTTCTATAGCCCTTGGAACAGAAGTTAATACAGGTGATAAAGTATATGTAGTTCCAATTAAAGGCGAAATAAATAGAGCAACTAATTATTTTGTAAAAAATACAATAGAAGAATTAGAGCGCGAAGGTGCAAAAGCTATAATTTTTGAAATAAATACCTATGGTGGATTAATTGATCAAGCTCAACAAATAAAAGATTCCATAATAAGTACAGATATACCAACTATATCATTTGTTGATAACAATGCTCAATCTGCAGGGGTGCTTATCACTATAGCAAGCGAAAAAGTAGTTATGGCAAAGAATGCTACTTTAGGGTCTGCAGAAACTATTCCAAACACTGAAAAAGTATTGTCTATGTGGAGAGCTGTATTAAGGGATACTGCTCGGTATAGAGGTAGAAATTCTGACATAGTTGAAGCCATGGCAGATAAGGATATTGAAATAAAAGGTATTAAAGAAAAGGGTAAATTGATTAATTTGACCGGCAATGAAGCAGTAAAATATGGTATAGCTGATTTAGCAGCGAATGATTACAAAAGTATACTTGATCATTTTAATATTGAAACAAGTGAAATCGTTAAAGTAGAAGAGGATTTTCAAGTTAAGATTGCAAAAGCAATTTCAAGTTCTACCTTAAGCACTTTATTATTAACAATAGGACTTATTGGAATTGCAGTGGAGATATTTACTCCTGGTTTTGGTGTAGGGGGTATAGCAAGTATAATTGCTTTTGGATTATATTTTGGGGGCAATATCTTAGCCGGTAATTCTAATTGGATATCGCTGACGTTTTTTGTAATAGGGTTAATGCTAATAGTCATTGAAGGCATGGTACCCGGATTTGGCTTACCTGGTATTTCTGGGATAATATTTATTGTCATAGGAATAATAATGGCAATGAATAATTTACGTTTAGCCGTATTATCACTAAGTATCGCCGTAATATTGACAACAATTGCAACAATAATATTTGTAAAATTAGGGTGCCGGAGTAAAATCTTTAATAATGTAATCTTAAGCAATAAACTGCTTAAGGATAAGGGATACATTCCTTCTAAAGATATGGAACACCTATTAGGTGAAGAAGGTATTGCATTATCTGAACTTAGACCAGCCGGTTTTATTGAAATAGGAAATAATAAATACGATGCATTGTCAGATGGTGGTTTTATAGTAAGAAATGATAAGATAAAAGTAGTAAAAGTTGAAGGATCGAAAATATTTGTAAGGAGGATTTAATTAATATGAATGATCTATTTTTAACCGGAGGATTAGCAATTTTTATAATTATATTGTTAATTCTATTTTTTACATTTGTACCCGTTGGTTTATGGATTACGGCATTCTTCTCAGGAGTTAGAGTCAGGATATCTACTCTTATTGGAATGAGGCTTAGAAGGGTGGTTCCAAGCAGGATAGTAAATCCTATGATTAAAGCAACAAAGGCAGGTCTTGATTTAAACATTGATGAATTAGAAGCTCATTATTTAGCAGGCGGTAATGTAAATACACTTGTAGATGCTCTAATAGCAGCACAAAGAGCTAATATACCATTGGTATTTGAAAGAGCAGCAGCTATCGATTTAGCAGGCAGGAATGTATTAGAAGCAGTTCAAGTAAGTGTAAATCCTAAAGTTATAGAAACTCCTAATATATCAGCAGTTGCTAAAAATGGTATTGAAGTAATTGTAAAGGCCAGGGTAACGGTAAGAGCTAATATTGAAAGACTGGTAGGTGGAGCCGGAGAAGAAACAATTATTGCTCGAGTTGGCGAAGGTATTGTTACTACTGTTGGTTCTTCTACAGCTCACGCAGATGTATTAGAGAACCCTGACAGCATATCCAGGACAGTACTTAATAAAGGTTTAGACTCCGGAACTGCTTTTGAAATATTATCAATTGATATTGCAGATGTAGATGTAGGAAGAAATATAGGTGCGAAACTACAAATGGATCAAGCAGATGCTGATAAGAAGATAGCACAAGCAAAAGCTGAAGAAAGAAGAGCTATGGCAGTTGCTAAGGAACAAGAAATGATTGCTGAAGTCCAAGCCATGAAAGCAAAAGTAGTAGAAGCAGAATCGCAGGTGCCATTGGCAATAGCTGCAGCTTTAAAAGAAGGTAATATGGGTGTAATGGATTATTATAATATGAAAAATGTATTAGCAGATACAGATATGAGGGATTCTATCTCTAAAGCAACTAAAGAAGATAACAATAAACAGTAGGATGTGATTAAATGGAAGGACTGATAATTCTTGTTATCTGGGTAATGATAAACTCTTTTATTAAAGGTGCTATTAAAAAAAACAATGATGGAAAAACTAAAACAATAACTAATCAACAAAAAAGAAAAAATGTTTTTGGCACATTTATGGAAGACTTAGAAAAACAAATCCAAAGTGAAAAAGAAAAGCAAAGATCAGAACGACCGACACAATGGGGACAACCGGCACAACCATCCATGTTGTCAGATCGACCGGTACAACCATCCATATTGTCTGATCTCCCTAAATCAAAAGCCCCATCAAAGCCAGCAACGCTCCCCAAACCTGTAGGCTTAGAAATTGATTATATTGGTGGAGATGAAGAGATAGGAGGAATTAACGAAGCTGGTTTTTCTAAAGGATCAAAGAATAATATAGGTTTAGACATAAAGAGAGATATATTAAAAGGTATCATATATTCTGAAATTTTGTCAGAACCAAAGAGTTTAAGAAAATAAGCGCACCTTAATTTTCAAAAATATTTTTATAAATGGTTATAAATTTAAGTAATATTCAAATAATAAGTTGGATATTACTTTTATTTTAAGGAGATGTTTATGAAAAAATTATTGTATATTACAGTTAATTCAAAGCCTGAAAATTTATCATCAAGTAAAACTGTAGGAAGGATATTTGTAAACAGGTTTATTGAAAAATATCCTGAATTTGAAGTAGAAGAATTAGATTTGTATAAAGAGCATGTACCCAGGCTGGAATATGAATATTTTGAAAGCAGAAACTGTATTGTGAGCAAAGAAGCTGCAAGTAAACTATCAGAAAAACAGCAAAGAGAAGTTCAGAAAATCCACAAATTGTGCAAACAATTTATTGAAGCAGAAGTTTATGTAATTGCAGCACCTATGTGGAGCCTGTCATTTCCTGCTCCATTAAAGGAATATATAGATTGCATAGTACAAGAGCATATGACAATAAGCTTTCCTGAAAAAGGTGGAAAACCGAAAGGACTTCTATATGACAAAGATAGAGCAGCGGTATATATTCAATCCTCAGGCGGAGATATAACATGGATGATGAGACCAGTATTTAACAGAGGACTGAATTATATTGAAGATATTATGAAGTTTATTGGTATTAACAAATTTGAAACACTTTTAGTAGATGGAACAGGCTATACAGAAGAGGAAAGAATAGCTGCAATTGAAAAAGCTAAAGGAAAAATAGATAGGGTTATTGAAAAAATTTATGTAAAGGATCCGTTGTTAGTTTAGTGTGATGCAATGAAATTTTTTATGCCAAGCAGAGTAATATTTACTCCTTCAAGTTTAGATTATCCCTTAGGTAGAGAAATATATAATTTTTTTCAAAACGAACCTGTAGAAATAATCAAAGCAACATCAAGAAATGCAGCACGTTATATTCCCGGCACAACTCCTGCTGAAAAATATGCCAATTCTAAGAGAACTATATTGATTACAACAAACACAAACAAAAAGCTTGATATTTGCAGGCCTTCTGCAGATTATCAGTTTTCTCTTGTAAGCAATTGTCCCGGTAATTGTGAGTATTGTTACCTTCAGACCACTCAAGGAACTAAACCATATATAAAAGTCTTCGTTAATTTAGAAGATATTTTTGATGTTATAAAACAACATATTAAGCAGGATGAAACGATTACTACCTTTGAAGCTGCCAGTTTAGGAGACCCTTTATCTTTAGAACATATTACAGGTTCTATAGCAAAAACAATTGAGTTTTTTTCCGGTCTTGAAAAGGGTAGACTTAGAGTAGTAACAAAATTTAACAATGTTGATTCTCTTTTAAACCTTAAGCACAATAAACATACCCGGTTTAGAATAAGTATAAATACTAATTATGTTTTAAATAATTTTGAACACAATACCGGAAGCATGGATGAAAGGATAGAGGCATTAGTAAAGCTTGCTAATGCGGACTATCCTATTGGTTTTCTGGTTGCACCCTTAATGGTATACAATAATTGGAAAAAAGAATATTATGAGCTTTTTGAAATAATAAAAAACCATTTAGGAAGTGACTTATGTCAAAAAGAAATCACATTTGAGTTAATTCAGCATAGATTTACAGCTGTGGCTAAAGACCTCATACTTCAAAGATTTCCTAAAACACAACTTGATATGGAAGAGGAAAATAGAAGCTTGAAGTGGGGCAGATTTGGAAGGTTTAAATATGTCTACCCTAAAGAACAAGCTGAGGAAATTAAGGAATATTTATCATCCTTGATACAAGAAAGGTTTCCCAAGGCAGATATTAAATATTTTACATAGTTCCTCGTAGAAGTTATAATAGTAATAAATGTTTAATTATTTTGAGAGGATTGAAATATGACTTCTGATATTATATCTATAAAAGAATTAAAAATAGATAAGGGTAACAATATGAAAATAGTGAAGAGCTGATACAGCATCTTGATTCAATCGATTAAAATCTGCTTCAAAAAAGTACCCGCCGGGTACTATAAAATAAAAAAACTCTACTGTATACTGGTTATAGTAGTGTTTTTTTGTAGAGGTAAAAAAAATGAGTCAGATAAAAAGTGTAACGCCAAGAGATGATTACAAACTTGAGGTTTTATTGGAAAACGGCAGCACCTAACATGGGCAACTGCTACTTTTCCTTAAATATGAATTTAAATTATAAATCCGAAATTATTCAACGGCAAAAGACATTGTTAAATTAAAGTTTTCTTGCTATAATAAATTTATATTTAAGTAAGATCATGTTTTATAAAAAGTATAAGCAATACTCAAATATTAAAAGGAGGAGGCTGTTAATTGAACAAAATGATTAATATTAGGAATGAAGAAGAAAAAGATTATGAAAGAGTAGAAGAAATCACAAGAGAAGCATTTTGGAATATATATATTCCAGGGTGCATGGAACACTATTTGGTTCATGTTATGCGCTCTCACAAAGACTTTCTGCCTGAGCTTGATTTTGTGATTGAAGTTGATAAACAGATAATCGGTAATATTATGTATACGAAAACAAAGCTTGTTGATGAGTCAGGGGAAGAAAAAGACATACTTACTTTCGGTCCGGTCTCCATTTTGCCGAAATACCAGAGAAAGGGGTATGGGAAAAAACTGATGGAATATTCTTTTGAAAAGGCAGCTTCAATGGATTATGATATAATTGTAATATATGGGAACCCGAATAATTATGTAAGCAGGGGTTTTAAAAGCTGTAAAAAGTACAATATCTCCCTTGAGAATGGCACATATCCGTCGGCTATGATGGTAAAAGAACTCAAACCGGATATCTTGGACGGAAGAAAGTGGATTTACTATCAAAGCCCTGTATTTGACATAGACGAACAAGAAGCAGAACGCTTTGACGAAGGTCTAAAAAGCTTAGAGAAAAAATATCAGCCAAGTCAGGAAGAATTTTATATTCACAGTCATTCAATTATACAGTGAATATAGAAAATAAAAATCCTTAGATATGAAAATAATGTAGATGCCCATATAAAGAGAACAATTAACCCTAATTTTTCTTGAATTAGAACTTTATTTTGCTGCAAATTAACATGTTAATTTGTATTGTAATTCAATTATATATGGATTATAATATTGTAAAAGGAGATGATTATTTTGCCAAATATTAAACCGATTTCAGATTTGCGAAATTATACAGAAGTACTAAATGAAGTAAATGAAGGTAATCCCGTATACCTAACCAGAAATGGCAGAGGTGAATATGCAATTGTAAAAATATCAGAATTAGAAAAGTTAAAGTCTGCAATTAAATTGTTAGCTAATATTGAGGAAGGGGAAAAGGCAGCGCGAGAGAAAGGGTGGCTATCAGCTGATGATGTTGAAGCTATATTAGGATTATAAGCATGCTAAAGGTTGATTATTCTCCACAAGCACTAGAAGATTTAAAACTTCTTCAAGAATATATAGAAGTTGACCAAGGGGAAAGCGTTGCGAAAAAAATCTTAACTAAGATTACATCTGATATTAGAAGGTTAGAAATGTTTCCTTCGTCAGGAGTTGACCTTGGAAAGGTTATTGATATTCCGACAGATTACAGATATTTATTTTCAGCAAAAAATTATGTATTTTACCGTTTAGAACCGGAGCGAGTTCTGATAATTCGTGTGCTAAATGAAAAAAGGGATTTTATGCAACATTTATTCGGGATTAGTTCAAACCTGGATGAAGAATATAACGACGACTTAAATAATAAATAATTAATAGAGGAGGTTGGATAATGGGAAATATATTAGCAGGATTAATTATTCTTCCTATATATATTGCTATACCGGCTATCATACTATATTTTATAATTAAAACAGCTGTAAAAAATGCAATAAAAGAATTAAAAAGGGATGATATTTTATAAACAAAGCTGTTTATGTTAATCTTTTCATAAGAAATAATTAAATTATACTTTGAATAAGAATAAAAGGGGACTAATAATGGCTAATAATAGAAAAGAACAAGAACGTGCAGAGCTGCACAGAACTATATGGAATATTGCAAATGACCTAAGAGGAAGCGTGGACGGATGGGACTTCAAACAATATGTTCTCGGAATGCTTTTTTATCGTTACATATCAGAAAATATTACCGCCTACATTAACGCCGGAGAATTTGAAACAGGAAATACAGAATTTGACTATACCAAGCTTTCAGATAATGAAGCAGAGCAGGCACGCGAGGATTTAGTCAGGACAAAAGGCTTCTTTATTTTGCCAAGTGAGCTGTTTGAAAATGTTCGTGCTTGTTCAAAGGATGATGATAACCTTAATGAAACTTTGGAACGGATTTTTGGCAATATTGAAGCTTCAGCCCAAGGAACAGAAAGTGAAGACAATTTTAAAGGCTTGTTTGACGATATAGACGTTAACAGCAATAAGCTTGGCAGCACAGTAGCAAAAAGAAATGAAAAGCTTGTTAAGCTTATGAACAGTGTGGCAGAAATGAAGTTGGGAGATTATAAGGATAATACAATTGATGCTTTTGGTGATGCCTATGAATTTTTGATGAGCATGTATGCCTCTAATGCAGGAAAAAGCGGGGGAGAATACTATACACCACAGGAAGTATCCGAATTGCTTACACACCTTACATTGGTTGGAAAAACGGAAGTCAACAAGGTCTATGACCCTGCTTGCGGCTCCGGCTCTTTACTATTAAAGTTTGCAAAAATCCTCGGAAAAGAAAATGTTCGACAAGGCTTCTTTGGACAAGAAATAAATATAACTACATATAATCTGTGCCGAATCAATATGTTCCTGCACGATATAGATTATGATAAATTTGATATTGGACTTGGTGACACGTTAATAGACCCACTGCACTGGGATGATGAGCCTTTTGAAGCAATTGTTTCTAATCCGCCTTATTCCATCAAATGGAAGGGTGACGGTGATCCTATTCTTATTAATGACCCTCGCTTTTCACCGGCAGGAGTGCTTGCACCTAAATCCAAAGCAGACCTTGCATTTATTATGCATGCACTTTCATGGCTTGCAACAAGTGGAACCGCAGCAATTGTATGCTTCCCGGGTGTAATGTACCGAGGCGGTGCAGAGAAGAAAATTCGTCAATACTTGATTGACAACAATTATATTGATTGTGTGATTCAGCTGCCGGACAACTTGTTTTACGGAACAAGTATTGCCACATGTATAATGGTATTAAAAAAATCAAAATCAGAAAACAGTACCTTATTTATAGATGCATCAAAGGAATTTGTCAAAATTACAAATAATAATAAACTGACTCAGGACAATATTGAAAATATTTTGAATGCTTTTAAAACAAGAAAAGATATTGAACACTTTTCAAGACTTGTGCCTAACAGCGAAATAGAAGAGCAGGATTACACCCTTTCTGTTTCAACATATGTGGAACAGGAAGACACAAGAGAGAAGATTAATATTGTTGAACTTAATGCTGAGATTGAGGAAATCGTAGCACGTGAGCAGGTTTTAAGAGATGAAATCGAAAAAATCATCACTGAAATCGACCTGCCTGCCGGCAGGCAGGGGTGGTAAACTAATGAAAATATGTGATCCTTATAAATTACCTAACTCTACATTGGTTTGGTACGTTTATGTAATTCTTTGTGATGATGGTTCTTTATATAAAGGATTTACAAACAATCTTAGGGAGAGATATATACAGCATAATACAGGAAAAGGTGCTAAACATACAAAAAGTCATAAGCCTATTGCAGTTGTATATTATGAAGAAAAACCTTCAGAAGAAGAAGCAGTTAAACGCGAAAAGTATTTTAAATCTGGTTCAGGGCGTGAATGGTTAAAAAAGGAATTAGTAAAGGGGAGAAAAGATAATGAACAGATTAGAACAGTTGATTACTGAACTTTACCCGGATGGGGTGGAGTATGTTCCTTTAAAAAAGATTGCAGAAGTTGGAACTGGTAGTAGCGATCGAAAAAATGCAGCAGATGATGGAAACTATCCATTTTATGTACGTTCAAAAAATATACTTCGTAGCAATAGGTATCTTTTTGACGAAGAAGCAATTATAATTCCTGGCGAAGGTGGTATTGGTGATATTTTTCATTATGTGAATGGAAAATATGACTTGCACCAAAGAGCTTATCGAATACGTTTTATAAAAAATAAAGAAGTAAATACAAAGTTTGCATATTATTACTTATCAGCAAGTTTCAAAAAATTTATTATGATGAAAGCTGTCAATGCAACTGTAGCATCAATTCGTAAACCGATGATTGAGAACTTTCCTTTTCCTCTCTCACCGCTGCCTGTGCAGCGTGAAATTGTCCGTATTTTGGACAATTTCACGGAGCTTACAGCGGAGCTTACAGCGGAGCTTACAGCTAGAAGAAAGCAATATAACTATTACAGAGATTTGCTGCTGTCATTTGGTGATGATGTACCAATGGTTAAATTGAGTGAAATTGCTACAGATATGTATCGAGGATCAGGAATAAAACGCAATGAAATTACAGATGATGGAACTCCTTGTGTTCGTTATGGAGAGATTTATACTACATATAATATATGGTTTGATACCTGCGTCTCACATACTCACAAAGGTACAAAGACATTTGAACATGGAGATATATTGTTTGCAATTACTGGTGAGACTGTAGAAGAAATAGCCAAATCATGTGCCTATATGGGACATAAAAAGTGCTTTGCCGGAGGGGATATTGTAGTAATGAAGCATAAACAAAATCCAAAGTATATTGCTTATGCTCTTTCTACTACAGATGCCCAAATACAAAAGAGTAAGGGCAAAGTAAAAAGCAAAGTTGTTCATTCAAATATTCCAGCATTAAAAAAAATAGAAATTCCTCTTCCAACACTGGATGAGCAAGACCGTATAGTTTCTATTCTAGATAGGTTTGATGAACTGACCACTAATATATCCAGTGGTTTACCTGCCGAAATCGAAGCGCGGCAAAAGCAATATGAGTATTACAGAGATAAATTATTAACCTTCCCTGCACGTCCGGCAGGCAGGAGGTAACGGCATGAGTACTTACAATATAGTTGCCAGTACTGACGAAGCAACGGTTGTTGCCGAATATACTGCTGAATACAGTGCTCGCTCTGATAAATACCAGAGTGAAGCTGAACTTGAGAAAGAATTTATCCGACTGCTGATATCACAAGGGTATGAATATATTACTATCCACAATGAAGCCGCATTGATTGCAAATCTTCGCAGGCAGCTTGAACTATTAAATGATATCACCTTTACAGATAGCGAATGGGAGAGATTTTTTGCAGAAAGCATTGCTAATACCAACGAAGGAATTGTAGAAAAGACAAGAAAAATTCAGGATGACTATATACAGATATTGAAACGTGATGACGGAACTACGAAGAATATCTACCTGATTGATAAAAAGAACATACATAACAATCGTCTGCAGGTTATTAACCAGTATGAAGAATCAGGTGGTAATCATGAAACTCGGTATGACGTGACTATTCTTGTGAATGGTTTTCCACTTGTCCATGTAGAGCTTAAGCGTCGTGGAGTTGCTATTCGAGAGGCATTCAATCAAATTAACCGGTACCAGCGAGAAAGTTTTTGGGCTGCTTCAGGTCTGTTTGAGTATGTGCAGGTCTTTGTAATTTCTAACGGTACCCACACAAAATATTACAGCAACACAACAAGGAATGATCACATTAAGGAGCAGGGAAGCAGTGAACGAAGGAGAAGCAAAAAAACCAGCAACAGTTTTGAGTTTACTTCTTTTTGGGCAGATTCAAACAACAAGGCTATTACAGACCTTGTAGACTTTACAAGAACATTTTTTGCTAAGCATACGGTTTTAAATGTATTGACAAAGTACTGTGTATTCACATCCGAAGAACTTCTGCTTGTTATGCGCCCCTATCAAATAGCTGCTGCTGAACGCATATTGTCTCGCATTGTGGTTTCAACCAACTATAAGAAAACCGGGACAGCCGCTGCAGGCGGGTATATTTGGCATACAACAGGCTCAGGTAAAACGTTGACTAGCTTTAAAACAGCACAAATAGCATCAACCATGCCATATATAGATAAGGTGCTGTTTGTTGTTGACCGTAAGGACTTGGACTACCAGACCATGAAAGAATATGACCGTTTTGAAAAAGGTGCAGCAAACGGCAACACCTCAACAAGGGTGCTTCAAAGGCAGCTTGAAAATAAGGACGAAAAAGGAAATCCACATGAATACAAAATAATTGTAACGACAATTCAGAAGCTTGATGTATTTATTCGTAAAAATAAGCAGCATGATATTTATAAAAAACATGTTGTATTAATATTTGATGAGTGTCATCGGTCACAGTTCGGTGACATGCATAAGGCTATTACAAAGAACTTTAAGAACTATCATATATTCGGTTTTACAGGTACACCAATATTTGCAGCAAATGCAGCTATGAGCGGTAATCCGCTTCTTAGGACAACTGAACAGGCTTTTGGGGATAAGCTTCACACTTACACAATTGTTGATGCCATCAATGACGGGAATGTATTGCCTTTTAGAATAGACTTCGCAGATACCATGAAGCTACCAAGTTATATAAAAGATAAAAAAGTTTATAGTATAGACAAGGAAAAAGCTTTGGCAGACCCGAAAAGAATCAGAGATATTGTTTCATATATTCTTGAGCATTTTGACCAGAAGACAAAAAGAAGCAGCTTTTATACATTCTCTGCAAAATGGGAAGAAAAAGATAAACAAACAAATAATATGATTGAAATGAGGGAAACAAGGCGTGTTGCCGGTTTCAATTCTATATTTGCAGTTGCCTCTATTCCAATGGCTATAAAATATTATGCAGAGTTTAAAAAACAAATAGAGGAAAGGAAACGGAGACTTAACATAGCAACCATTTTTAGCTTTAGCGCCAATGAAGATGAGCCTGATGGACTGCTGCCGGATGAAGATTTCAACATGGATAACCTTGATAAGAGCTCTCGTGATTTTCTTGAATCGACAATTAAAGACTACAATGCTTCTTTTAACACAAATTATGATACTTCTTCTGATAAGTTTCAGAATTATTACAAGGACCTCTCACTTCGTGTGAAAAACAGAGAAGTAGACTTGCTTATTGTGGTAAATATGTTTTTAACAGGCTTTGATGCAACTACTCTTAACACACTCTGGGTAGATAAAAACCTGAGACAGCATGGACTCATTCAAGCGTTTTCAAGGACAAATCGAATTTTAAACAGTGTTAAGACTTTTGGAAACATAATTTGTTTTCGTGATTTGAAGGAAGAAACCGACAGAGCCATTGCTCTTTTCGGAAACAAAGATGCCGGCGGAATTGTGCTTTTAAAAACATACGAAGAATACTATAACGGCTATAATGACAAAGGAGAACATAAACCGGGTTATAGTGAATTAATTTCAAATTTAACTTCTCAGTACCCTCTTGGAGAACCTATTATCGGAGAAGAAGCACAAAAAGACTTTATCCGTCTATATGGCGCAATTTTAAGACTTAGAAATATCCTGACTTCTTTTGATGATTTTGAAGGTAATGAAATATTATCCGAAAGGGATTTTCAAGATTATCAGAGTACTTATATTGACTTATACCAGGAATTCAAAAAAGGTTTAGACAGTGATAAAGAAACCATAAATGACGACATTATTTTTGAGATTGAGCTCATAAGGCAGATTGAGGTAAATATTGATTATATTTTAATGCTTGTGGCAAAATATCAAGAATCCAACTGCAAAGATAAGACAATACTCACGACTATCGACAAAGCCATCAATTCAAGTATTGAGTTACGCAGCAAGAAAGAGCTTATCGAGCATTTCATAGAGCAAGTAAATATGTCAACAAAAATTGATGAGGATTGGCGAAAATTCTTAAATGAGCGCAGGGATGCAGATATGGCAGCCATTATTGAAGAAGAAAAATTAAAACCGGAAGAAACCAGGAGATTTATGGATAATGCTTTTAGGGATGGTTTGCTGAAAACAACAGGAACAGACATTGATAAGATTATGCCGCCTGTATCACGTTTTGGCGGCGGCAGGGCAGTCAAAAAACAGGGTATAATTGAAAAACTTCTTAAATTCTTTGAAAAGTATTTCGGATTGGTGTAAGATATTATATTATTATAGACACTAAGGATTAGATAAAGAGTAATAGACATAAAAATAATGGAGCAGTAAAACAGAATATGAGCAAAATAACTATACAAAACATAGACATAGAGTTAATAAGGAAGAAGATAAAAAACATACATCTGTCGGTTTATCCTCCGGATGGGAGAGTAAGATTGGCGGTTCCGCAGCATATGGATGATGAAGCAGCACGTGTTTTTGCTTTTTCCAAATTATCTTGGATTAAAAAACAGAAGAAGAAGTATACCACTCAGGAAGGACAGAGCATAAGAGAATTCGTATCAGGAGAAAGCCATTATTTCATGGGAACGGGATATTTATTAAATGTTATTGAAACAAAGGGGAAACAGCGTGTTGAATTAAGAAACAACAAATATATTGACTTATATGTCAGACCGGGCAGCACGGTTGAAAAAAGAGAGAAGCTCTTGTCAGAATGGTATAGGCAAAATTTAAAAGACATGATACCCTCATACATACAAAAATGGGAAAAGATAATGGGGGTTACGGTGGATGAATTTGGTGTAAAGCTTATGAAGACAAGGTGGGGAACGTGTAATGTGCGGGATAAAAGGATTTGGATAAATCTCGAGCTTGCCAAGAAAGCTCCAAGGTGCTTGGAATACATTGTTGTTCATGAGATGGCACATCTTCTTGAAAAACGTCACAACCGGGTATTCAAGGATTATATGACTAAATTTCTGCCAAATTGGAAAAATATTAAAGATGAGTTAAATGGATTGACATTCGAAAGCAGCAAATGGTCTTACTGATGAGATTCTTCGCTAACACCCCTAGAATGACGATAAAGATTGAAAGGAGAGATATATGACTTTTTACAATTATTTATTAGGCAGATTACCTAATGAGTTTACAGCAGACATAGTGTATTACATATTAATAACCATAGCTTTATTGCTTGTTTGCGCTATATTGAATTTTATAATAAACCGTGTAGTTTTAAAACTTATTACAAAATTAATAAGAAACAACAAATATAAGTGGAATGATGTATTGTTAGAGACCAGGTTATTTCAAAGGATTGCTTTAATTGTTCCGGGAGTTCTTATTTATTCGTTTGCTTCATTCTACAATAATCTTCAAGTTATTATACAAAAGGCTGCAATTATCTATGTTTTAGTTGTAATATCCATGGTTTTTAAATCCTTATTGGTTGCATTGGACAGCATTTACAGGCAAAATCCGGTTTCAAATGAAAGACCGATAAAGGGTCTTCTGCAGGTAATTGAAATAGCTGTTTATGTGGTAGTAGGAATAGCTGTTATTTCAATTTTAATAGATAGAAATCCAATATATTTGTTAAGCGGAGTCGGTGCTGTTACAGCTGTTGTTTCATTGATATTTAAGGATATAATAATCGGTTTTGTTTCAGGAATTCAGCTTGTCTGGAATGATATGCTCAGGATAGGAGATTGGGTGGAAATGCCTAAGTATAATACTGATGGTGATGTATTGGATATTACATTATATTCGGTTAAAATACAGAACTGGGACAAAACAATATCAACAATACCAACATCTGCATTCATTACGGATTCATTTAAAAATTGGAAGGGAATGCGGGAATACGGCGGAAGAAGAGTTAAAAGGTCATTTCTCATTGATATGTGCACTATAAAAATATGTTCTTATGAAATGATTGAAAGATTCAAAAAAATTGAGCTAATAAATGAATATATGGAAGAAATAACTAAAGAAATAGATACTTTCAATAATGAAAACAATATAAATACTGAACTGCACATTAACGGCAAACAATTAACCAACTTGAGGGTTTTCAGAACTTATTTAACAAACTATATAAAAAATACGATTGAGCGTCGGCCGGAAAGTACTACCATTGTCAGGCAATTAGCTCCAACCGAAAATGGCATACCAATTGAAATATATTTATTTGTTGCAGATACAAAGTGGGTTAATTATGAAACTATACAAGCAGATGTTTTCGATCATATATTGTCTGTAATAGATATTTTTGAACTTAGGATGTTTCAAAATCCTACAGGGTATGATATTAAACAACTGAAGAAAGGACAATAAAATCATTCTAAGAATGGAGGAAAAAATGAAACCTTATTTAAAACATATACACAAAACAATATTGTTAATAATGGCGATAATGTTGATTTTTCCAAGCATTGTATTTGGAGAAGAAGATATTTATGCCGATGTTAAAAATTCAGCAGAACGTTTGGCTGAAGTTATTGTAAATGATTATGGTGTTTCAGGAATTCAGTATGCTTTGATTTCTGACGGGAAAATTGTTGTTTCCGGTACATCGGGAATTTTCGACAAAGATAATACCAAATCATTAGACAATCAATCATTATTCGGAATAGGTTCAACAAGCAAAATGTTTGCTGCTACAGCCATAATGATGCTTTCAGATCAAGGTAAATTGAACTTGGATGAACCGGTTGTGACATATATCCCGGAATTTAAAATGGCTGACGGTCGATATAAAGAAATAACCGTAAGGATGCTTTTGAATCATTCGTCGGGAATAATGGGCAGCACCTTTGTTAACGGTTTTTTATATGATTACCCAAGTACCCTTAACCATGATGAATTATTATTACAACTTGCTAAGCAACCACTAAAAGCAGCCCCTGGAGAATTTTCGGTTTATTGCAATGATGGATTTACACTTGCAGAAATAGTTGTTGAAAAGGTCAGCGGAATGA
>ENA-UOOK01002024-UOOK01002024.1-fermentation-metagenome-genome-assembly--contig:-NODE-2024-length-25629-cov-99.434230_pt1 | contig 25629 bp, 30 predicted proteins | sample MGYA00245777_ERZ724023 | MGnify/ENA primary metagenome ERZ724023 (study PRJEB28704, sample SAMN03018312) | fermentation metagenome | biome: anthropogenic terrestrial biome; feature: soil... | reverse complement strand
TCCCGCGGGGCTCATAACCCCGAGAGCCCTAGTTCAAATCTAGGCCCCGCTATTTAACTTGATTTTAGGGATTTTATGGGCAAGCCGAAGGGCAGTCACCGGTTTTTACATTTATATGTAATTTAAACTGAGGAAACTCCACCCATCATACAGAACCGTGATGCCATAAGGCATCTGCTGAGAAGCAGGACAATGGAGCAGAAACGAAATGTCATTCTGATGGATGAACATGAGGCATTGGTTGATGGACATCAGAAAAAAACAGTGAAACGGCCATTCCACGGGATGTAAGGACAAATACTGCTGATGAATCCTGTATGAAGCAGAGGTAGTCCGCATAGATGAATGCTGCCACGAACAGAAGGTGGGTTACTCTCGGCATGCCCCAACATCCTTATATTATTTTTTTAATAAATTAACCATATTATAAACCTATTTTAAAACACTAATTATAGAAAAACTAGTGTAAAACATGTTTGATATAAACTTATTTTTACTTCCTTTACTTGGATTTATTATTGGTTTGTTTGTATCCATCTTGGGAGGTGGAGTATGGATTGTACGCCCCACTTTAATACTCCTTTTTGGAATTGATACACATACTGCAGTGGCCACATCCTTGGCATCTGTATTACACACCGCAGCTCAGGTGCAATAAGTCATTATAGTGAGGGAAATGTTGAACTCCACCAGTGATTGCTGGACTTTACAGCATGGGAATGCCCCGGCTATTCTAGTTGTTGGTACCAAAGTTTTTATACTTATTTTTAATTCAAACGCTGGAATTATTGGCTATTTTTTTATTGGAGAGTCCCTTAATTATTCTATTGGGTATTGGTGCAGGAGCATCTTTAAGGCCAAATTAAAATAAATAAAACGAAATTAGAAATGATTTACGCGCCTCTTTTAATTGGAATAATGCTAATACTTGGGTTGTCTTCATTATTTGCTTAAAAATTATAATAAAAAAAAGTTCCATGAAATAAAAAATTAACTACAAATAATAGATTAAATTTTTGTGGCTTTTTAATGCCCCATAGCATCTTTCACTTTATCAAAGAATCCTTTATCTTCAGTGTAGATCTCTTCACCACTAATATCGGCAAATTCCCTGAGTAATTCTTTTTGTTTGGTGTTCAACTTCTTAGGTGTTACAACTTTTACCTTAACATAAAGGTTGCCATTACCTGTCCAGCGCATATGGGGCATGCCCTGACCTTTTATCCGGAATGAAGTCCCGCTTTGAGTTCCTGAAGGTATTTTAAGGTCTACTGCACCATCAAGTGTAGGGGCCTCAACAGTGTCGCCTAAAGAAGCCTGGACAAAACTGATGGGCATTTCATGGATTAAATCAGACCCATCCCTCTTGAATAATGGGTGTTTTTTCACGCGTATCAGTATGTAAAGATCACCCGGTGGACCTCCCCTTTTGCCAACATCCCCTTCACCAGGGACTCTTAGACGGCTGCCATCATCTACACCTGGGGGTATCTTAACATGGATGGTATTCTTCTGTTTAACTATACCCTTTCCATTACATTCTGTACAAGGGGTGTCTATTATTTTTCCTTCTCCATGACAGGTGTTACATGGTCTTATGGAGGCCATCTGGCCCAGTGGTGTGTTACTTACATGGCGGACCTGTCCACTTCCACCACAAGTTGTACATACGCGGGGTTCCGTTCCTGTTTCTGCCTTGGATCCATGACATTTAGGACATGATTTTTTATGGGCAACATCTATGTCCTTCTCCAGTCCATTTGCAGCTTCTTCAAGGCTGATGTCCATATGGTATGCCAAATCATCTCCCTGTTGTGGTCCATTTCGTCTTCCACCACCAAAACCAAAGAGATCGAATATGCTTTCAAATCCAGCACCTCCACCAGAATTTCCTCCAAATCCAAAACCTTTGAAGATGTCTTCGAAGTTTATGTTGTTAAATATATCTTCTTGGGAGAATCCACCCATACCTGCATGTCCATACTGGTCATAAGTATTTCTCTTTTCTTCATCAGAAAGTACTGCATAGGCTTCGCTTACTTCTTTGAACTTTTCTGCACTCTCTGGGTCTTCACTTACATCGGGGTGGTACTGCATAGCCAATTTACGGTAGGCCTTTTTTATTTCCTTTTTATCAGCACCTTTTTCTACCCCGAGAACTTCGTAGTAATCACGCTTTTCTGCCATATAATCTTTACCTTAACCTTTTATTCGTTAATAGTTGTGAAGTTAGAAAAAATATTAAATTAAAAATTTGGATTATTAATTAAATTACAATTGGGTTTTAAAATATTTAAAGGTTGAATTTTGTTACCAAAAAATTTAGGTAGGGGTAAATGAAACCCCAAACTCTAATATGTTGATTATTTTTTAACCTCATAGTCAGCATCTACAGTTTCATCTCCATCTGCTGGGCCTTTATCACCAGTTTGCTGATCTTGAGATTCCTGTCCAGCTTGTTGCTGTGCTTGTTCCTGCTGTGCCTGCTGATAAATAGCTGCACCAATCTCCTGCACTTCTTTGGTTAACTCTTCAGTTTTAGCTTTAATTGCTCCCAGGTCATCGCCGCCTATGAGTTCCCTGAGCTCCTTTACCAGTTCCTCTACCTTAGTTTTCTGGTCGGCGTTGACTTTATCACCTAACTCCTCCAAAGTTTTTTCAGTGGTGTAAATCATGGAGTCTGCATTGTTCCTGATCTCTATTTCTTCTTGTTTCTTCTTATCCTCGTCAGCATGGGCCTCTGCTTCCTTGACTTTCTGGTCTATTTCATCCTTGGAAAGTTTGTTTGGAGCAGTTATTGTTACTTTTTGTTCTTTACCAGTTCCCATATCCTTGGCTGACACGTTCATGATACCGTTGGCATCTATATCGAAGGTAACCTCGATCTGGGGCATTCCCCTCGGGGCTGGGGGTATTCCCACTAACTGGAACCTACCTAATGTAGCATTACCAGATGCCATGGAACGTTCACCCTGTAATACGTGTATATCCACAGATGTCTGGTTGTCTGCCGCTGTCGTGAATACCTGACTTTTATTTGCTGGTATTGTGGTGTTTCTCTCTATAAGTTTGGTGAATACTCCGCCTAAGGTTTCAATACCTAGTGATAATGGGGTTACATCCAGCAAGACCAGATCTTTTATTTCTCCAGCAAGTACTCCTCCCTGGATGGCTGCTCCTACTGCAACACATTCCATAGGGTCTATTCCTCTTTCAACAGGTTTTCCAATATAGTCTTCCACGAATTTTTGTACAATTGGCATCCTGGTTGGTCCGCCTACTAATATGATCTTGTTAATATCTGCTTTGGTCATCTTTGCGTCGGATATGGCCTGTTCCATTGGTCCTGAACATTTCTTGATGACTGAGTCTACCAGTTCTTCTAGTTTGGCCCTGGTTAAAGTTTGGGTTAAATGTTTTGGTCCGTCCTGGGTTGCAGTTATAAATGGCAGATTAATATCTGTTGTTAAAGTGGTTGATAATTCTATTTTGGCTTTTTCAGCGGCTTCCCTGAGTCTCTGCACCGCCTGGTCGTCGTTCATCAGATCTACGCCTGTTTCTGTCTTGAACTGGTCTGCTATGTATTTCATGACTACGGCGTCCATATCAGTTCCGCCTAATTTAGTGTCTCCGCTGGTAGATTTAACTTCGAATACTCCTCCACCGAATTCCATGATGGTCACGTCCAGTGTTCCACCACCGAAATCGAATACCAGGATTTCCAGTTCTTCATCGACGTCTTTATCTATACCGTATGCCAGACTGGCAGCAGTAGGTTCGTTTACCAAACGTACAACTTCTAAACCTGCGATGGTACCTGCATCCTTGGTTGCTGTTCTCTGGTTGTCGTCGAAGTATGCTGGGACGGTTATAACTGCTTTTTTAACTTCTTCTCCTAGAAATGCCTCGGCGTCCTTCTTTATCTTCTGTAAGATGAATGCTGATATATCCTGTGGGGTGTACTGTTTACCTGCTACGTCTACCTTGTAGTTGGTACCCATATGCCTTTTAATTGCGGTTATTGTGTGTTCTGGGTTGGTTACTGCCTGTCTTCGAGCTGGTTCTCCTACTAATTTCTGTCCGTCGTCAGTAAATGCCACATAACTGGGGAATGATTTCCCGTATTGGGTGGCTCCTTCTGCACTGGGTATTATGGTGGGTTTTCCACCGATGAGTGCTGCTGCTGCAGAGTTACTTGTTCCTAAATCTATACCAATAATTTTTTCTTTTTTAGCCATATTTTATCACCTTTTTTTGCAAACTTTAACTTTTGAATATTTAATTACCTCAGAATCCAGGGTATAGCCCTTTCCAAGTTCTTCAATAACTGTTCCGTCATCAAAATCTTGATGGTCTTCCACCATCAGTGCTTCGTGTTTATAGGGGTCGAATTTCTCGCCTTCTGCACGTATCTCTTCGAGTCCTTCTCCTTCCAGGGTATCTTTTAACTTTTTATAGATTAGTTCCACTCCTTCCTGAAGTTTTTCTGGGTTTTCGGATTTTAGAGCTCTTCTGAGATCTTCGTATGTGTCAATAATTTTTAAAATCAAATTTTGGTTGGCGTATCTTATGTAGTTGCTTAGATCCTTTTCAGATCGTTTTTTATAATTTTCAAAATCCGCCTGCATGCGTTGTAGTTGAGAATAATAGTCGTCTATCTTTTCTTCCTGATCTGCGATAGTTTTTTCTTTTTCTTCCAACTCTTGATTCATCTCATTTATTGTTTCATCTTTCTCACTGATTTGGGACTCTAAATCCTTAATTTCCTTTTTTATTTTCTTTAGATCTGATGCGTCCTTCATTTATTCACCTTTTCTCTTGATGAATCCATTAACTTTGTATTTAATAACTTGAGGTTATATAATTATTGTGAAATTTATTGTGAAATTCTAGGATTATAGTTACCAAAAGTTATATAAACCTAGAGTATTATAATTACTAAAAGTTATATAAACCTTTCGAAACAAGATTAATATTAACAGTAAAGATAACCATACAAGATGAACTTAATATAATAAAAATTAACAGTGATGTGGAACATGGATTTAGAAGAGATACTTGATGTTATGGGATGTAAAACCCGTAGAGACATTCTTGATTTTTTAAGAGATGAGCCAAGATTTGTAAGTCAAATATCCCGTGAGTTAGAGGTAGGACAAAAGGCCATAATCGAACATTTACGTGCCATGGAAGAAGTGGGATTATTAAATTCATCATTCAAAAAGATAGAGAGGGGAAGGCCCAGAAAATACTACGGGATCTCTCATGAGATTGAATTCCAGATATTTATAAGCCAGGGAATCATAAGGGTTAAGGTCCCAGGTCATCAATTCCAGGAACTTCAGAGCTTAGAAGAAAGACACAGAATGGGTGAAGAAGTAGAGGACGAACTGGAAAGCCTCATAAATGAATATAATCATGCCACGGCCCATGCAGAGAACCTCTTAAAACAAATAAATGAGAAAAAAAAGGCATTAAAGAAGCGAACCTTAAATTTGCCGGTTATAACCCTTGATAGAAGTACTGAAGAATAATTTTTTATTCTAAACCGTGAATTAATGCTTTTTACCGAATTTCAGCGCAGCTACAGCAGCCTGACCCATGGACACCGATCCATCACCGGCACAACTATTTTTATGTTGGATAAACCGGTAACCAGCAGATTCCACTTTATTTTTGATGTTCAGACTGATGGCCTCGTTATATAAAACACCACCAGAACCGCCAATAACTTCAACACTATTATTTTCTGCGGTTTTAATGGCCAATTCTGCAAGTCCAGTGGAAACTGCCTTTTGGGCAGCAAGTGCAATATCATTCACCTTTTTTCCATTCTTTAACTTATCTAAGACAGAAAGAAGTATAGATGACGTGTCCAGAACATCCCTACCATGGAATTTACTGATTTTTATGGGTAATTCTAAGATATCCTTTCCATTATATGCCATTGATTCCAGTTTCATGGCACATTCCCCCTCATATGTCCGTTCACCACATATGTGGAGTAAAGTTGAGATTGCATCCAGCACACGCCCAGTACTAGTAGTTTCAGAGAGATTAAATCCCTTTTCAAGTTGCTGAGCTACCAGATTAACTTCCTGTTCACCGTGTTTGAAGTAGGATAGGTAATTCTTTTTCATTAAATCCACCAGATCATCCAAGTCAAAGTGTTCATAAAGCATGCTCATAACCATTCTTGCAGGATAACGGGTGGTTATATCTCCACTAACCATTTTCTGTGGCATTAAACTAGCGGTTCTTTCATATTCAGCCCCTTTGTAGTGCAAGATTTCCCCACCCCAGGCAGTTCCATCTTCTCCATAGCCCACACCATCTGCGGCTATACAGATTAGTTCATCCACATCATTTTCCACTCCCAGGGAAGCTGCATGGGCGTAGTGGTGCTGAACCGGTACAATATCGCAATTAAACTTTTCACTTAGTTCTTGGGCCAGTTTGGTGGTAAAAAACATGGGATGTAAATCACAGGCCACCACATCAACTGTACTGGTCCTGGTTATTCCCATGAGATACTTTACTGCCTTTTGTAGGTATTTAAAAGTTTCATACTTAGTAGTGTTGCCTATATGTTGTGATACGTAACATTTACCCTCTTTTAGGATGGAAAATGTGACATCAATTTCCGGACCCAGAGCCAATACCTTTATGTCACTTTCAAGCCGGGCAAAATCATAAGGCTCAGGGGCATAACCCCTGGAACGCCTTATAAAGGTCATATCATCCCCCCGGAATCTAACCACAGAATCATCGCAACGATTTACTATATTCCGGTCGTGTAGAAGGAAGTAGTCTGCGACCCCTTTTAGCCTTTCCTTAATCTCTTGATTTTCGGTGAGCATGGGTTCACCAGGCATATTGGCCGAAGTCATGATGTAGGCTGGTTCATCAGAGTATTTGAAGAGCATATGGTGCAGAGCCGAATAAGGCAGCATTATACCCAGGTTATGTAGAACTGGGGACACGTAAGGGGATAAATAGTAATCTTTATTCTTATTTAAAATCACAATAGGTCTGTTTCTTGATTCTAATACCTTTTTCTCTTTAGATGAGACTTTAGCAAAGGTTTTTATGGTTTCCACATCAGGGGACATGCATGCGAAGGGCTGGTTAAATCTTCCCAATCTTTTTCTTAATTTTCTAACTGTATCATCTGCTGTGGTCCGGGCTACCAAGTGTGTTCCACCGATACCCTTAACTGCAAGAATACTGCCCTCATCTATGAGTTTAACTGCCTCTATAATCGGGTCCTTAACTTTTAAAATTTTATCCTTGAATAAAAAGACAGAAGGTCCGCATACAGGACAGCATGTTGCTTCTGCATGGTAACGACGATTTTCCGGGTCCTTGTACTCCTCCAGACAGTTGGGGCAGAGGGGGAATTCATCCATGGATGTTCTCTCTCGGTCATAGGGGACGCTATTTATCACAGTGAATCGGGGTCCGCAGTCCGTACATGCAGTGAATGGATATCCATACCTCCTGTCATGGAAGTTTTTAATTTCTTCCAGACAATTGTCACAGGTAGCCATATCAGGGGGTATCACTGATGAACCAGAGAAATTTGAGGAACTTTCCAGTATTTCAAAGTCACTAAATTCCTCATCATCATCGGCACCCAGCCATTCTATTTTTAATGATGTAATCTTGGATATAGGAGGGCTTTTTGCTTTTAAAATATCACTAAATTGTATTATTTCAGATTTACTTCCTTCAAGGACTATTTCCACGATATTACCCAGATTCCTAACGTACCCATTGAGTTCCAGTTCCTTAGCGGTTCGAAATACTGTGGGTCTAAAACCCACGCCCTGGACTATTCCCTGTACTAATAATCTGGCTTTTTCCAATATCGCACCTCACATTCAACTGATTAATATGATGTTTGAATAATTACTCTATGATATTTGAATAGTAGAGAAATATTTAAAAATACATTCAATTCTTTTTTAACAACTGTACTATATAAATTTAATAATTCGGTGATATCATAATATTATAGATTAAGCATATGAGATGTGATGATGAAAGAAATTCTTCAGAAATTAGAGGATGGAAAGATTTCCCTAGAAGAAGCGGAAAAAAAGCTTAAATCACTACATATCAGGGAAATTGAAGATTTTGCCAAGTTAGATACACATCGGGATGTGAGAACTGGAATTCCCGAAGTTATATTTGCAGAAGGTAAGGAAAATGGTGATCTGATAAAGATAATAACCGGGTTAATAGGTCAGAGAAGGGTGATGGTTACCAAACTTAGCCAGGATAAATACGATGCAATAAAAGACGAGCTAAATTTACCCTATGGTTTTAAGAAAGAATATCATCACCGAGCTAGGATACTGCTCATCAGCGATCATGAAATAGAAAAGAAAGTTAAAGTGGGAATAATAACTGCAGGAACATCCGATATCCCAGTTGCTGAGGAAGCAAAATTAACTGCAGAGGAGATGGGTTGCGAGGCTTTGACTGTATACGACGTGGGTGTAGCGGGCATACACCGCTTATTTTCACATATATATGAGATGATTGAAGAAAATGTGAAGGCACTTGTAGTTGTGGCAGGAATGGAAGGTGCCTTACCATCTGTAGTGGCTGGATTGGTAGACATACCAGTTATTGGAGTACCTACATCTGTTGGATATGGTGTGGGTAAAGGGGGGTTTACAGCCTTATATGCCATGCTTCAATCCTGTGCTCCAGGTATTGCAGTTGTAAATATTGATAATGGGTTCGGTGCAGGAGTATTCGCTGCTAAGATTGCAAAGCAGAATACCTCTTAATTTACTATTTTTAGACAATTTTTTTGTCTCTAAAGGCATTATTTCTTCTTATAGACAGTATTTTTCTCCCCAGTCACAGATAGCCTCCAGAACAGGTATTACTGAGTGGCCCTTTTCAGTTAAGGAGTATTCAACCTTGGGAGGTACCTCTGCGTAGACTTTTCTGTGAATTAAATTGTCTTTTTCCAATTCCCGAAGCTGTTTGGTAAGCATACGCTGGGTGATGGAGGGTAAAAGTTTATCTATCTTATTAAAACGGAGTTTACCGTCTATAAGCACATATAAAATTAACGGCTTCCATTTCCCGCCTAATTCATCAAGTGCAGCTTCCACAGCATAACAATAATCCTTTTTAGCATCCATTTAACCACAACTTGTTCGCTGTATTAAGTGGTAGTTGCTATACATTTGTATAGTATATAACCTTTTTGTCTATACGGGATTTAAATAGAATTAGTAACTTCTTTATGATATACTTTAAAGAGGTTCAAACTTCTTATAGCATACCACAATTCAGAGGTGAAAAGCATGATGATTCAGTTAGATTTACAGCACTTCTGCTGCGGTCCTAAAGGCTGTGAAATAGAAGTTGTTTACGGCGAAATGATTGACGCAGAGTAAGTTATTCAGATTAATTTTTAAATTATTTTTTTTTATTTTTAATTTTTCTAATTTTGGAGCATATTAAACATTGGGGGTTTTTTAATGGATGTTTTTGAGGCAATCAGTAAGAGAAGAAGCATCAGAAGATATAAAGACACTCCAGTTGAAGAATATAAACTGGATAAAATATTAAATTCAGCTAGAATTGCACCATCAGCCGCCAACAGGCAGGAATGGAAATTCTTGGTGGTGAAGGATAACGAAACAAGAGAAAATTTAGTTGATGCTGCTAATGGCCAAAAATTCCTGGGTGAAGCACCAGTCACTATAGTGGCAATTTCAACAGAGTCAGAAAGAGTAATGCCATGTGGCCAGCCCGCATACACTATAGATTTATCCATCGCAGTTTCCTTCATGATCTTAGAGGCCACAGAACTCGGGTTGGGAACCTGCTGGCTAGGTGCCTACAAGGAAGATGAAGTTAAGGAAATATTAAATATTCCAGAAAAAATGAGAGTCCCCGCTATGTTTACACTGGGGTATGCCAATGAAAATCCTGGCCCCAGGCCAAGGAAGAATATTGACCAGGTTACAGTCTTTGAAAAATACTAACTAGTTTTTTTTATTCCATAAATTTGGCCCCATCTAATGCTTTCTAATCCTTACTCATGTTCATACCAATTATGGAACTTTGTTCTTCTATCAGTTCCAGGACCAATTTTAAGATCAGAATCAGCATAACTTCATTTTTTGCTTCATAAAGATTATATTTGACCCCTTTCCAGGCCTCATACCCCAACCTATGTGTTTTTGAATCCGATGTATTTGTTCATAACCAATTATCACTGTTCCATTTCCCCATTTCTTTCTCCCCATTCTGTCTTATTAGCATTTGTATGAAGTATGAAAGTGGAGCTTCTTGAGCCATTGATGTCATCATAATGATATTTGCTTTTACATGAAATCCATGATCACTATCAACCCACCGAGGATTAATAACAAAATCGGTTTGTATGCGTTTATGTATGGAATAAATATTTATCAAATCAACACAAATGAGGATTAATAATTTTCCATATTTTTTGGAATATAGGAATGTTGTCACTTTGGTTCCATTCCAATCCCTTATTTCTTCCATTATGGCAGGATTGCACTTAGCAGTAGGGTAATTTTCCATCAATAATTACTTTACATAAATTACGGTTATTGTCGTCATAAAAGCTTCCACATACTACTACGCCTTCTTTTATACTATTTTTTAATATCTTTTTATCAGGTGCCATACAGTTCCACCTAAATAATGAATGAATAAAATATTCAGATGCATTAAAAAATATTCTTTTCTATTCCCTTCCATACGGACAGATATAAACGCATAATCCGCAGACATTCCACTCATCACCATGTCCAAGGTACTCTTGACACTTCTGGGCATCATATCGGACTTCTCGGGGTTCATCTTCATGGAAATCCTTACCTGTAAAGGCGTCTACAGGGCATATATTAACACAATCAGTACAATCTCCACATTGCACTTCTAATGGTTCACCCGTTACTTCTACAGGTGCGTCTGTCAGGACAGTACCCCAACGTATTCTAGGTCCAGCTTCTGGGTTGATAAGTAAGCAGCTTTTCCCGATCCATCCTAAACCGGACTGGTGTGCTGCTAATTTGTGTGAAAAAATAGCTGCTATATTTACATCATCATGACGTTCAGATGCTGGTACTTTAAATGCTTCGTGACCTTTTTCCTGCAATAAACTCTGTAATTCACCAGTTAAAATGTTCAAACACTGGTTTGTTTCATCATAGAGACGCCGGTAACTAACAGACACGGATTCTTCATGTCTTCTAGGTAGCTCATCCACAATTGAATTTAGTAACCTGATTCCTATTGAGATAGATTTAGGATATTTAGATACTAATTCTCCTCCCATTGATTCTATAAAATCCTTTGTAGAAGATAAATCAGCAACCCCGAAGAAATCAATCCCATTTGATCCCATAAACTCTTCTAAAATCTTATTAAGTGACAAACTCCTCATCAATAGTTAAAGATATTTCTTCAAATAAATCAAATCCTCACCATCAAAACGGGCATGATAATCTATTTTAACGATTTTAAAATCCAATTTAAGAAGCAATATCAACATGGGCTTATTATCTGCGAAAACAGATATATCAATGGCTTTAAAACCTTTTTCTAGGGCAACTTCTATTCCCTTATTTATCAAAGCCCTTCCAATACCTTCATGCCTGTAATCGGTATCTACCACAATGCCTATTAACTGAAAACCTTTGACTAAATCACTTTCAAAGGAGGATATGCCAATTATCTTGTTATCGGATGAAATTGCTTTGTAATATTCCACTTCTTCTGCATATGAATTCTTTAAGAAGGAAGTAATGGTGTTGGAGTCAAAGGGGAGGTTACTTAAAGAGAGGAAACTTAAGTTGTCATTATCATTGAATAGTTTGGAATAAGCATCTTCCAACTCAGAAAATTGTGTCCTGTCATAAGGATTGCACTTGACGATTTTAATTCCTTTTTTCATGAGTATTCCCTATCTTCATCAGATGATCCTAAATATGTAGCGTAGAATCCATCAGTATCCGCATATATGGGTTTAAAACCTAATTCTTCCGATTCTTTCATGGTGTTTTTAATGAATTCCCTTCCCCATGCGGTGATTGAATCTGCACATTCTAGACAGTACCATCTGAACCTTATAAATCCATAAACCCCGTACATGGTGTTAGCTACCCTTTTAAGGGCTTCCTGCTGCACATCTAGTACGTGTTTTTCATGTGGATCACTGGTTTCTTTCATTCGGGTTTTTACCCTAACCCTTTCCTGTAATACATCCCCTATTACAGAGGGTACGAAGCCCACAGGTTCTTTTAAAAATTTATAGCCAACTTCTGGGGCGATGTAACAGTTCTCTTCATCACAGTCATCCACCCGTGTATCAGGTGACACATTTTTGGAGATGATTATGCTGGGATACAGGCTACGGAAATCGAAGTAAACGATATTTTTGTGCAGACCTTTAACTGGATCTTTAACGTATCCTCCTTCAATTTTCCTTCTATTTGCAATCTGTGAATTGGATGGTTTATTGGGTACTATGTCTCCATATTCAAAGGCTTTTCGAATAAGATACCATTCCACCTGCTGTCCAGTTGCCATACGGGCAATATCAAAGAGGGGCTGCCCCACGAGACGGGTAAGTGCCATACTTAGTGGTAGCATTTCCGAACCGATCTTGGTAACTGCCACTGCATCATCCAGTGAGTATTCAAACAGTTCTTCCAACCGTTCTCCACCATTTTCCCAGCAAGCATTGATTTCTTCGCCATCTATATCCTTCTTCTCTTTATCGAATATCTCCATATACACTCTTTCCAGTGTGTAACGGTCGAGCTGAAGGAATCGGCGCATACTAGGGTATAGATCAACATGAACACGGCCTTTTATTACTGCTGAATTAGCGAAGCCCCTTCTCATAAATTTAATTTCTGATCCATCAACACCGAGATCGAGGGTTACGCCCAGCAGGGCTGCCCTATCCCTTATGTAAGGGAAATCAAACACATCAGTGTTGTACCCGGTTATAAGGTCTGGATTTTCAGATTTAACCACTTCAACAAATTTCTCGAGCAATTCTTTCTCATCATTTAGCACTTCCACAAAATCAAAGGATGAAGTCTTGGTGGAATATACTTTACGCAGACCCTGATTACTGGAGACGCTGATCATGATGATGGGGTCTTCTTTTTCCTGGGGCATGCCCTTGGGATTACAGGCCTCGATATCGAAACTCAAAACCTTGAGTTCTGGAAGTCCGGACTCGAGTGGCTGGGGATCTCCAATTATTTCGAAAATATAAGGATCCTCCTCAGAGGTAAAATTAGAGTTTAGAGATTTTCCTTCCACCTGAATCTCTGACATGGGGAAAAGCCCTTTATCTATTAGATATCTGCGGTAAAAAGGTATATCATGTTCCCTTACAGCATCAACAGAATCTAAACTCCAGATCTTCTCCCTTAATTTTGGCACATCCTGGGGATGCTTCAAGGTGAGTTTAAGGAATTCTTTAAGCACACCTACATCCTGTTTTTTTACCTTTTCAACCTTTTGAATGTTTAAATCTTCTAATTCAGTTATACATGTTTCTATGTCATGAGGGAGAACGTAAATATATGGTTTGAAACTTTTATCCTTGGCTATAATTGATCTATTACCATTTTCTCCCACCAGTTTCCCAAATAATCTTACCACCGCAGCATTGTTTTCGGTGATATAATCGATATCCAGGAGCACGAATTTTTTTCTCTCCATAGAAGCAATTTTATATGACACTTGCTATATAATTTGTCAAATCCTTCAAAAAATGGACATAATGAAAATAATGGAATACAATGAAATTTGAACCACTAAATATTGAAAAACACGACCCTAAAAAAGTGTCAGAGCTCATCTACGAGACAGAACTGAGAACATTCCGATCATTGATAGGTAAAGATGAATCTGAAGCAATTAAAAACATAGAAAGTTTAATATGTATGGGAAATAATTTATTTGGCAATGAAAACATTCACGTGGTAAGTGATAATGATAATGAGGTCCTGGGAATTTTAGTTTCATTTAAGGTGGATGATATCACTTTATGGAAAGAATTAAAAGCATATTCTAAAATATTAAACTTTTTTGATTTATTAAAATACTTATTTAAGGAAACGTTAGTTGATGGGATGTTTACAGATAGTTTTGCCCCAGGTGATTACTATTTATGTAATGTGGCAGTTGACCATAGTTACAGGGGTCAGGGAATTGGAAAATATATCATGGAAAATGCCCTGGAATTGGCAGATGGCACCACTTGTGAGAGAGTAGTTCTGAGAGTTACCTTAAAAAATGAAAAGGCTTTGAAGTTATATAAAAGGTTTGGATTTAAAGTAACTAGTAAAAATATTGCTGGTGGATTCTTAAAAGATGAGAACACCTATGATATGGAGCTTTTGATTTAAAATTTATCCCTTATTCATTATTTTTAGACTTGTAATATCACATTCAGTAAATCCATTCAAAATGTGTTGGTTAATTTTTTTTAATATTGGAATTTTCCACACTATTTGATAAATCCAAGAATTAATCGCAGCATTATTTGATAAATTTAAGAATTAATAATTATTGAGCTTTAAAAGTTTATTTATTTCCTTAATCATCTTTTTATTGACTCTAGCCACTAAGTACTTACCTTTTCTTTGGGTGAAGATTAATTCAGCGTTGGTCAATTCTTTAAGGTGGTGTGAAATGGTGGGGGTGCCCCGATATTTAATAATTCAGTTATTTCGCAGAGTAGACAGCCAGAGGCTGTTTTATAACGGCTTCATGTTTTTTAACTATTTGCAGGTATAATTCTAACCGGATAGGGTTTGAAAGAGCTTTAAATACCTTGGCCATTTTTTCAGTGTCAATTTTTACCATCTAAACTTTTATAATTCGATAAGTATCTAAGTAAATAAGGCTGTTGAATTTTATGTAGTTTCGTTATTAATGAAAAGAAAAATATAGAAAAGAAAAATATACTATCTACATCTGAATATAACTATTGAGAGCCAAACCATGAACCTTTACACCAGGGAAACCCACCCAGAAAACAGAGAGTCAATCCTCTTCATTCATGGCTACAACATGGCTGGTTGGATGTGGGAAGGGCAGTTGAAAGCCTTTAGTGACTACCATTGTTTAGTCCCAGATCTGCCGGAGCATTCGAAAAGCAGCGAAGTGGGACCTTTCACAATAAAAGCAGCTGCAGAGATGATAACTGAAATCATCAAAAGCAAAGCTCGAAATGGAAAGGCTCATCTAGTAGGGATGTCCCTTGGTGCCCAAGTTGTCCTGCAAATTTTAAGCACATCCCCAGAAGTTGTAGATCACTCTCTTATTAGCGGAACGCTTGTAAACGCCACTACTCCTTCTGCTGGATTTCAAAAACTTTTAGATTACCTGTTGAAGGTTTACATTCCAGTTAAAAATGATAATCTCTCAATTGGGAGCTATATAAGGTCTTATGGTATACCAAGCAACCTCATTAGAAAGTTTAAAGAGTCAACCTACGTTATCTCAGAAGATTCATCTGAGAAGATCATTAGGGAAAATTTACTCTTTGAAATACCCGAAGGTATTGAAAAGGTAAAAACGCCTGTTTTGGTAATGAATGGTGAAAAAGATTACAGGATCATAAAGGAATCAGCAGACGAATTACTGAAGATAATCCCGAATGCTAAAGGGGCCATAGCTATGAAGGCAGGGCATATGTGGAATATTGAAAAACCAGAGTTTTTCAACTATGTTTTGAGGGCTTGGATAACTGATGCTCCTCTGCCTGAAGGTTTAAAGATGAAGTAAATTTAGAATGATAATTTAGATAAATTTTTATACTGAAACTTCAAATATTCCACATAGGATTTCATGTATTCAAATGGGGGGATGTTATGAATAAGAAGAACTATTTTTTAATAGGAATGTTATTTTTGGTAGTCATTGCAATATCGGGATGTACCATCCCTGGGGGAAGTACTGGGAATGGGAATCAACCACCAGAAGTTCAAGGAGTAATCAATGTTGCTTTAACTGGTCCTGGTACATTAATTATAGAACAGGGTGATAATGAATCTCTCACTGTAGAAGGTACAGATAATGAGAAGTCCAATGTTGACATCACGAAAACTGGAAATAGCGTTGCAATTACAAACCGTAATACTGGGGGTAATTTGAAGTTCCACCTCACTGTTAAGGATCTAGAAAGTATAACTACTACAGGGTCAGGGAAAATAGAGGCAAAAAACCTGAATGCCAGTTCTTTAGTCCTTACAGCCAACGATGGAAAGATGGAGCTATCAGGTAAGGTTGATACACTTACTGTCACTATCAATGGGTTAGGCAACATAGACGCCAAGGAGTTGATAGCCCAAACAGCAACAATAACCGTAAATGGAAACGGTGATGCCCATTTAAATGTTGTGGAAACACTAAAAGCAGTTATAAACGGAATAGGTTCTGTCACCTATCAGGGCAATCCTAAGGTTGAACAGCAGATAAATGGACAGGGATCAGTAAGTCAGGGATAGAATTTCTAGAAAAAGAAATTCTATTCATTTATTTTTTTTAAAAGTTAGTACATGGGGGTTATTTTTTGAAGATAGGAATAATTGTACATTCTCAGACAGATAATACCTATTCTGTTGCTTTAAAGTTGCAAGATGCACTCATCCAATCAGGAAATGAGGTAGAAGTTAAAAGAGTAACCATGTCTGGCGGGGATAGGCCTGAAAATAAGGAAAAAATCCGGCTGGAAGACTCTCCAGAAGTCGATGGATATGATGCACTGATTTTTGGGGCACCAGTACATGCATTTGCCCTGGCACCGGCAATGCAGATTTATATGGAGAATTTACCGTCCCTGGAAAACAAAAAAATAGCCCTGTTTGTAACCAAGAAGCTGCACTTTGAATGGACCGGGGGATCCCGGGCTATTGGAGAGATGAAAAAACAATGTCTGTCTAAAGGTGGAGAAATCGCTGGTACTGGGGTTATAGTTTGGAACAAGCATAAGGAAGAGAAAATAACTGAAGTGGTGCAAAATTTTGTTAATTTGTTTTAATTAATGAGTGCGTGCGTGTGATAAAATTAGCGTTGAAATATATTATTTTTCCGGAACAGGTAATTCACTCCATGTTGCTAGAGAGATAAGAAAACGAATTACAGAAACAGAATTAATACCCATTGTAAGTTTATTAAATAAAAATATCATAAAAACAAATGCAAAAATTGTTGGATTTGTATTTCCAATTCATCTTGCAATGGCTCCGGCTGCAGTAATTGAATTTCTCAAAAAACTGGATTTGAGATCAGCTGAATACATATTTACAGTTGCAACACGGGCGGGTAGCCAGCACAGAGCATTTATTGACCTTGAAAATATTTTGAAAAAGAAGGGTAAAAGTTTAGATTCATATTTTTCATTGAACATGCCCAGCAACGATCCTAAATTTGAGGGGTGGGAGCCGGCAACAGATGAAGAAATAAGAAAACTGGAATCCAATGTCCAAAATAAACTTGATTCAATCCAGGAAATAATTTTAAAGAAAGAAAAATATCATGAAGAGGATACTGAATTCATTACTCACATGCCTGCATTTCCAATTCTTTCCATATTCCTTCCATTCCTTAATCGGTTTTATAATGTTGAATTTTACGCTGATTCAAAATGTGCACGATGCGGAACATGTGAAAGAGTTTGTTTATCCGGGAAAGTAAAAATGATCGATGGAAAACCTGTCTGGCATAAAGATATACAATGTTTTTTCTGTCACGCATGTCTTAATTACTGTCCAGAACAAGCTGTTCAAATCAAATCTTCAAGACTTTTAAAATCATTTACTGAAGAAAATGAAAGGTATTCTCACCCATATGCAACAGCAGATGATATTGCGGGACAAAAATGATGGTTAAAGAAAAGATTTAAAGATAAAATTTTTAGTGCTATTTTTAAATACTAAGATAGCTGGCATAGATTTTTCAGGAGTTCTGTATGAAGAAAGTATTTTTGTGGTGGTTGATAACTGGGAGTAAAGGCGGGGAAAACCGTGCCAGAATAATACTTGAACTAAAAAATAGACCATATAATGCTAATAAACTTGCAGAAAAACTTTCTCTTGATTATAAGACTATTAGGCATCATATGGATGTTTTAATGGATAATGCCATCATTAAATCCACTGGGGAAAAGTATGGGGCATTGTATTTCCTTTCCGATGAAATGGAAGAAAACTATGATACTTTCATGGAAATTTGGGAAGAGTTTAAGCAGGATTGATGAATAAAAAATTTGAAGAGGGCGTAAAAAAAATGTTGTTAGAAATAAATTTGTTTAATCTGTCCAACGTACCATTTAATTTGTTTCTGTTGGTCTTATATTCTGCATTAATAACCAGCATAGCCAATATTTTCTTATTAGGAGGGATGCTCTATGTGTACCTGGAAAGATACAGGCAAGTGAAATCCAAGTTCACCACCACTTTAGTGTTGTTTACAGTTCTTTTCCTGGTTCAGAACATTTTATTTTCAATCTATTACCTATTCAACCTTCCCCAGAACATTGTGAATGCTGTAATGCCTTTAGTATTTTTGGGACTTGAATTTGTTGCCTTGGCATTGCTTTTGAAGATAACTAGAAGTTAAAAAGCTATTTTTAAGCCAAATATTATTTTTTTACCATTTTTAACCCTCCCTAATCAATATACTCTATTTTCGGATCAGATTTTGGAATGAATTTGGTGGGAAATACCCTGATAATCAGGGTAAATTTTGGAAAAACTATTTTTAAGGCTTATACAAGAATTAAGTAGTCAATAGAAGTTCAATTTATTAAAAAGAAGATTTTATATAAACAAATTTCAGGAGATTAAAAAGATGGTTGAGATAAAAGAAATTAAATCCATTGAACTGGCACCTTTTGCCAAGATGTCAGCGACTATATACGCGATACTGGCGTTTATTGTAGCTATTGTTGCCTTTGCCAGCTTAGCAATACTTCAAGTAGCAAATGTATTTCCAAGTATTAGTCAGGTTAACATAGTAACTGGAGTGGGATTACCCTTATTAGTAATTCTGCCGGTTATTGCGTTTTTCGGAACATTATTAGCAAGTTTTGTATCAGCATTCATCTATAACACCCTAGTACCAAGATTGGGTGGTATAGAATTAGAATTTGATGGAATTGAAGTAACTAAAATTCCAGTGGTCCCATTTGCCCTTATACAATCAGCAATAATTGCTATATGGGCTTTCATAGTAGGATTATTCCTGGCAGGGTTGATTAATATCATGGTTACCTTTTTCGCTGGTATAGTACCTGCCATAACCAACGAGATCCCAACATTCAACAACACTACATTTCCATTGGGACCTACTGGCATGCCAGCGGGTATGGATATGTTGATAATCTCGTTACTGTTAATCATCGGACTACCAATACTACTATTCGTATTTGGATTCATATACAGCGCATTATATGCCTTAGTTTACAACTACTTAGCCTCTAAAGTTGCAAAAATCAAATTAGAATTCGTTCAAATTACTGGTAACTTACATGAACTTAAGCACATTCCAGTAGTTCAAACTGCCCTGGCATTGTCCATTGTAGCTGGAATATTAGGGTTCATCGATCTTTTAATGGGGAACGGAGACCCTATAACCAGTTTAATAGGGGAGTTCATCATGGTGGCTTTAGTTGCAATCCTTTACAATTACCTGGCGCCGAAGATCGGTGCAGTCAAACTTGAATTAGAATAAATTAGGAATTCTTGCAAGGATAAATGAAAGTAGTTGTTTAGGGAGAATATGGGCCTCCAAACGATAATTATGGAATAATAGAAATCATTAATTCACGTTCACACAACTGCCTCCGTGTGATACCTGGTCCTTGAAAGTGTACCACTTAAGATGTGCTTCATGGACCAGGCAACTTTTAAAATAATTGATAATTTAAATGGAGTGTTAAAAAAATGGAATCATTAATTATTGTATATTCTTATCATCACCAAAATACAGAAAAGGTTGCTAAGTCAATTGCCAATGTTTTAGGTGCAGATATCAAATGCCCTGATGATATAAATCCAGAAAGGCTTCAAAATTACGATTTAATAGGGTTTGGATCAGGAATCTACGGGGGAGTACACCACAAATCTCTCCTTGAACTGGTAGATAAACTACCTGGAGTCACAGATAAGAAAGCATTTCTTTTCTCAACCAGTAGTGGTGGGGAAGCAAATACAAAAAGAGAAAAATATCACCTTCTTAGAGAAAAACTAGAATCAAAGGGCTACCTAATCCTTGATGACTTCCACTGTAAGGGATTTTTTGGATTTAGGGGATTAGGATTAAATCGTGGACGACCTAACGCTGAGGATCTTAAACGTGCCGAAGAATTTGCTCAAAACCTTAAGAAATCGGTAGAGTGAAATCATTAATTATTTTGTATTCTTATCATCACCATAATACAGAAAAGGTTGCTAAGTCAATTGCTGAAATTTTAGATGCGGAAATAAAATGGCCAGAACAAATAAATCCAAAAGATATTCAATATTATGATTTGGTAGGTTTTGGATCGGGAATATATGGTTCAAAACACCATGAATCAATCCTGGAATTTACAGATGAACTATTACAAACCACAGGAAAGAAAACATTTATTTTTTCAACCTGCGGAGCTCCAATAGCGATTGGTGGCCAAAAAATGCTCGATGATTATGTAATAGAGTGTCATTCTTTGCTTAGAGAGAAATTAAAAGTTAAAGGCTACCTGGTAATTGATGAATTTATTTGTGCAGGTTTCAACACCAATAGTTTTCTCAGGCTCTTTGGGGGTATAAATAAAGGCAGGCCTAATGCCGAAGATCTTAAAAATGCTGAAAATTTTGCTTTTAAAATAAAAAAGCGAATCTGATTAACAATTTTTTAAAAATCAATATAGCATCGATTAATCTATTCAGTAGTTAAAAGATAGTTAAACTTAATTTATTATATTAAATGGGTCTTTTAATTATTTGATTAATTATCCTTAATAGATAAATTTTTTATTAGCCTAAAAATAATAAATAATTTCTATTATTTTAGTTTATTATATACCTTTTACAATGTAGAAGGATTATATTCACCATATGAAATTAGTTAAATTTAACCCATTAGTGCATGATATTAATTTGGTTGCTGGATTGATTTATGAAACAGATAGTGAAACCTTTGAATTTTATTTTAATAACAGGCAAAATGCAGTTAAAATAATAGGAAAATTAGTGGAAGCAGGAAAAAATAATCTTGGTCATGAAAATATTTATGTTGTCACTAATACTGAGAATAAGATTTTTGGGGTTCTGGTTATATCCTTTGGTTCTGGTAAAAGTATATTTGGAAATTTTAGTCTATATAAGAAAGTTTTTAACCTTAGAATTGCATTTAAATTAGTTCTTTTTGATATGGTTGATTCCATATTTTGTGCTTCTATTGATAACTGTGATTTATATTTAGCTAGTGTTGCTGTAAATTATGATTGCAGAGGAAAAGGTGTGGGTAAATTTATTTTAAAAAAATCCCTTGATATAGCCAAAAAGAATAAATGTAAAAGAGCAGTTTTAGATGTTGATATATATAATGAGGCTGCTTTAGGACTTTACCAAAAATTCGGATTTAAAATATATGATAAAAAGATATTACCATGGATTGGTGGAAAAAAAGGGATCTATAATATGGAATTTTGTTTATATTGAAAGAAATTACCACTACCATGGGCTTATGATAAAATTTTATTATGACTGTTTTCAACCTGATAACTGTATGGTATACCGGCAATGGGTTTAAAATGATTAAATACTTACAAAAAAAATTTGATTAATCAATAATTTTTTTTAATTCCTCTAAGTTTAACTCAATTAAGGGCTTTGCATCAGGTTCTGCAAGAATTTTAAACTGTTCCATGTCAGTTTCTGTATATAACTCCTTCAATACATGTTGAAGTTTTTCAGATGGTGTATCTATTATTTTCCTTATTTTTAAAAGGTCATCATCAGATAATTTGTTCCTTTGATCCTTTATCTGGTCCTTGAATTCTTTTGCAGCGTTTATATTCATTTTTACGTATTTATTAACCACGAAGGGAGGTAACTGGTCCAGGGTGTTCAATACTTTCCAGATAACCTTTTCTTCAACAGAAATCCCTAATGAATTATTCAAGATCTTGGCAACGTTAGAAGCTCTTTCTTTGGTGCCACGCCCGTATACCATGGAAGCAACTAAAGCACCAGCCAGTATCGCTAAGAAAACATAGAGCTGATGTTCTGCTATGGATGAGAGGGGATAGCCGAATAAATAAAATATGGAGATGGTAAGGAGAATACTAACTGCTATAAAAGTAAAAATAGCCAGTATTATTGCAATTCCTCTATTTTTTATCATTTAATCCACACTTATTAATTAATAAAAAATCTTAATATAACTTATAGATATTCGAGATTGTATATTTCTTATGCACCGAAAATATTACCAGAAATATTAAGGCAAATCTATGAACAAAAGTCAAAAACTGAAAAAGCTCCTAAATTCAAATGAAACACTAATCGTGCCTGACGCATACGATCCAGCCAGTGCGAAATTAATTGAAAGCTCGGGGTTTAAAGCTGTTCAGTGTTCTGGTTACAGTTTTGCATTATCATCCGGATATGAAAAGGAGACGGATGTTACCCTTGAAGAAAACATTTATTGGACCCGGAAAATAACTGAATCAGTAAATATCCCGGTTATGGCAGATGCGGAAGATGGGTACGGTGGTCCTGAGGAAGTGCTGGATACTGTGGAAAGATTTATAGAAGCAGGTGTTGCAGGACTTAATTTAGAGGATCAAATCCCCGATGGAAATGGGACTGTTGCCGATGAGGATTTGATGATGCAGAAGATCATGGTGGCCCGGGAGATAGCAGAAGTAAAGAGTTGCCAAGATTTCATAATCAACGGCAGAACCGATGCCTTAAGATCAACTGAAAGCAGGGATGAAGGTCTGGAGATGGCAATAGAACGTGCCAATCAATATTTACTTGCAGGGGCAGACCTGACATTCATCACTTACGTGGAAACCCTGGAGGAAGTCAAACAGATCACTAAAGGAGTTGATGGACCAGTCAGCATTGCTGCGGGTCTTCCCTATAATATTAAAAATTTTAAAATCCAGGATTTAAAAAATCTGGGAGTCGCTAGGGTCAGTTTACCCACTTTACTCATACAATCAAGCCTTGTGGCTGTTGAAAAGGCTTTGAATCTGGTAATGGCAGATGAAATGTTTAAGCTGGGATAAATAAATCGGAATTTAAATTTAACCATGGATAGGAAGGGGTATCATGTTTTCTAATTCAGATCTCGAAAAAATGAGGAAATTGAAGGATATTAGTGGTCTTATTAAGGCGATAGATATTAATGAAGATAAGAAAACACTTGAAAAAGCAGCATATATACTGGGCGATATCTGTGCTGGAGATGAGGCTGTTGAACCTTTAATTCAGCTTTTAGACGATGAATACTGGCCTGTCCGTAAAGCTGCCGTACTTTCACTAGGCAGGATCGGGAATAAAAAAGCAGTTGAACCGCTGATAAAGCTATTGAAAGATGAATACTGGCACGTCCGAGAGACTGCTGTACTGGCTCTGGGTGTTATAGGGGATAAAAGAGCGGTAAATCCCATAATCGCTGCATTAAAGGATGGGGATTTAAGTGTTAGATGTGAAGTTGTAGATGCACTGGGAAATCTAGGGGCTATTGAAGCCGTTAAACCATTAGCAGATATTTTAAACGAGGAAAATTACCTTATACGTGCCTGTACAGTCACATCACTGGGAAAGATAGGTGATAACTCCGCATTACAATCACTAATTAAATCGTTAAATGATGACCATTACCTGGTCCGGATTAACGCAGCAAATGCACTGGAAATTATAGGGGATGAAAGAGCACTCCCATATCTTGAAGAAGCTTTGAAAAATTCAAATGGTGAATCACAGGGATTTGAATCTGCTTTAGAAAGGGCGATTAAGGTTATAAAGGATAAAGAGTAATTAATACCATTTTATAATTCTTGTATTTTTTATTTTTTTTCCAAACTTACCTTTATTTTATATTTATCATGGTTTTGATCACCTATTTATTTTATTGATATTTGATCTATCTCATAATGGCAAATTATTCATGAAAAACTTATCATTTTAGCGAAAACTATTAAAGGATGAACAAAATAATTAATAAAACGATCACTAAAACAATTTCGCTGTTATCATGGAAGGGATAAAATGAGGGTTATAACCGTAATAGTACTGCTCCTTGTATTATTTTTAGGCGTTGTTTACGGCGCATTTACAGCTACTGGTAGTGAACGGATTGATATGAATGGAGTAATCATTGGTTTATGCAGCGATAATTCTCATGAAGATTCTAACACAATTACTTCTATTTTGGTGGAAGGATTTCAAACTGGTGCTTCACAATCCCAGAATGTATCCATTATAATTAATAAAAATACCACAGTATATCATAAATATGGTAAAAATCTGGTAAAGGCAAATGTAAATGACTTACATCCCGGCCAGAAGATAGAAATCAGATTCAATGGTTTCATGATGAATACATATCCTCCTCAGGTTAATGCCACGGATATAATAATTTTATACGATACTAAATAGGTTATTTCCTTTTATAGGACTTAACTGGGATGTTTGCTTTTTTTAGGATTATTATATTTGTAGTAGTAAGGTTTAAATATCAACAAAAGTACATTTTACTACTATGCCAAGGTAGCTTAGAGGCGAAGCGGTGGACTGCAGATCCATTACACGTGAGTTCAAATCTCACCCTTGGCTTTTTAAAATAGATATAAACCGATATTTTTTAATATCAGGGGTCATAGTGTAACCAGGCTATCATCTGGGACTCCAGTTGTCTTTGAAGAAAGTGCGCACTCTGAGGAAAGTATGATGACCGATTGGAGTACTGAGACAAGAGAAATCCTAGGATCTGGGTTCAAATCCCGGTGACCCCATCTTTCTAATTTTTATGTCTTAATTTTTAGTTCTTCTTTTAAGGGAGTGTTACATGCGAAAAATCAATGGAATCGTAATGGTTGAAGGTAATGTTGATTGTAACGTCTATGTTTTCCAGGATGTTCTGATTGATACTGGTACGGGTAAGAACATGGATTACATCCTTAAATCAATTCAGGAGGCCGGTGTAAATCTTGACGACCTATCATTAATTGTAAATACCCATAACCATTATGACCACGTCGGAGGTAATCAATGCCTCGATTTAAAGGTTGCCATGCACCAGGAAGATGCACAAGCCATGGAAAATGGTGATGATATAGCCACAGCAGCCATAATGTTTGGAGAATCCATGGGGAAGATGAAAGTAGACTGGAAACTCCAGGAAGGAGATAAAATCCATGATTTCGAAGTTCTGCACACACCCGGACACACCCGGGGAGGGATATGCCTTTATGATGGTAAAACTCTTATCTCCGGGGATACGGTGTTTACAGATGGTGGTTTCGGCCGGATGGATCTGGGTGGTAATGTCCAAGATATGAGGGAATCATTAAAAAGGCTAAGTAAACTTGAGGTC
>ENA-UOOK01002022-UOOK01002022.1-fermentation-metagenome-genome-assembly--contig:-NODE-2022-length-25644-cov-5.529329_pt1 | contig 25644 bp, 28 predicted proteins | sample MGYA00245777_ERZ724023 | MGnify/ENA primary metagenome ERZ724023 (study PRJEB28704, sample SAMN03018312) | fermentation metagenome | biome: anthropogenic terrestrial biome; feature: soil; material... | reverse complement strand
CTCCAGATATTGCGCTCTTGCCATCGCTGTCCAGGATGACGGAGCCGCCGATCAGAAGCCCGAAGACTGTGGGTGCTGTCTTGTCGGCTACAGGATATGTCATCGTATCGCCATCGAAGGATATCGTGTATTCTCCGGCCTCCGCATCATATTCCATATAGACGTCCAATCCTCCGTTGAATCCCATTTCCACTCTGTCATCCTCTACGCCGATCTCGAAATAATCTGGCGTATCAGAGGAGTCCGAATCATCATGGAAGTTCGCCCAAGAGTCTGTCATTGTGTAACCGGTGCCGGTGCTGAACTCTGCGGGCAGAGTGCCTGTGAGCATCGTGAATCCTCCGACCGCGTTACCGTATGTCTCAGCAGAGGCTGTGACCGACATATGCTGATACACCAGACATCTGGGGTCTGAATAGGATATAATCGTCTTATCGTCGATATCGGTCTCCACTCCGATTTTGGGCATTATGGAGTCCGCGGAGGTCTCCGAGAAGACTATCTCCATGGATGCGGAGACATTTGCCCTTATCCCGTAGGTCTGGGTCTCCCCCGGATATGATATCATGATACCCGGGTCCCCATCGATCAGGGTGATGGCCAGCTTCGCATTGCTGGAAAGGTTAAGGTCTATTCCGGCCTTCATATCGAGGAGATAGGCACTGACCTCGAAATCGGAGTTATCAGTCTTGGTCATGTACATATAACCGCCGACTGTGAAGGCCATGGTCAAACTGAGCTTCGCCCAGATGCTCTCATCCTCCAGCATGGACGGCAGGAAGCCGCCGTTGTCTTCGGCTATCTGATCCTTAGCGGTCTCGGAGATGTCAGGGAACAGGTACAGGAAGAGGGCGATCGTTATTTGCTCCAGATCGTCCATGGAATAGGTTCCTTCGAACGGCCTCTCTGCAAGGGACATATCCATAGAGATCTCCATCTTGGCAGCAGCATCGACCTTGACCACATAGTCTGCCTCTTTCTTCTGTATCAGCTCCATCATCCCGTAAAGGGACGCAGAGCCGGAAATGTCAATGCCCAGCTTCTCCTCCATGAATTCGAGAACCGCGAAGGTGTTGTACTGGGTCAGCAGTATCTCCTCGCTTTCGGATATGATTCCGTCTTCATCCAGATCCGGTGCCGTCTGGACCAGGAGGGGGTCGCCCAACGTCAGGAAGTTCTCGATTCTTTCGTCATCTATCTTGTAATCTTCTCCTCCATCCAAAGCGAAGATCCGAATCATATCCTCATAGGACATGTTCCCGCCTATGCCTACCGCATCGCCGACTTCAAGCAGATTATCTGTGGTTGGGATATCAGCATCGTCCGATACGGGCGAGAACACAATCCCAAGAACAGAAGCCAGCATCAGGGTGGCAATTGCGAACGGCAATACTTTCCCTTTATTCATTTTGAATCACCTTATGGCGCGTGTCAAACACTGCCACGACAAGCTTCTACTTATGTGTATTAAAATCTTCCATACAGGGTCACGGAAATGCAGATAGATAGACTGATCTGGGTCTTTGGCTTTCAGAATACTGCGGCCAGCATATTCAGGACGTCTTTTCAGCCGTCATTACGAACAGGAACAGACCTGCATTCGTCGTCCACCCACCAGACCCATCCACCCATTTCGACAGAGACCTCTCCTTTCAAATATCCCAGGGATCTCATTTTCATCAGAGATTTCACCAGGTCGTCAGGACATCTGTAATCGAAGAGCTCGTAAAGTCTCGTTTCGACTTCCCTCGTGGGGATCTTGTCCTCGCCGAAGATGAGCCAAACATATTCGACGAAAGCGGGCTGCATGATAGCTCTGTAGAATCGCCCTCCCTAAAGATATATCGGCTGGTATGCCGGGCGCTGTACACATTTTTTAAATACCCAATATGATAACATTATCATGGCTCAAGAAGACTACAATCGGCCTATTCTGCTTACGATAATAGCTATACTTTCTATCATATTTGGTATAATAACCATCCTGTTAGGCGTTCTCATGCTTATCGGCAGCGCCGTGATCTCCACCGCGGAGCTCGAAGCGGGGCTCTTCGCAGGTGCAGGTTCCGCTGTCGTCCTGATCATGGGGATACTGTTCACAGTTGTCGGCTTCGGTCTAATGTCAGGCAAGAGCTGGGCATGGTGGCTTTCGATAATAGTGATGGTATTGAACCTCATACTGGGGCTGTTGACATTGGATATCATATCAATAGTCATCGCGGCCCTGATACTGATCTACCTGACTAGACCTAACACGAAGGGTTGGTTCGGGATAGGATCATAAGATAGAATCCAGATACTCGCTCTGGACTCGGACCACTCCCTGGCTGTCCGCAGCCTTGGAGTAGTCCGAGAGAAGGTTACCGTTCAACCGCATGAACTCGGGTGCCCAATTGAATCGCCCCATGAATGAGGATGCCTGCTCTTCCTCGCCGAGGATCACAAGAGCAGCGAGAACGGCCTCTGCACTGTTGAGCTCCATCGGCCTCCCCCAATTGATCGGATTAGATGCAAGAAGGTACGGGAGCCCTCTTTCCTCCGCACCTCTGACACGGGGGAATCCGTCTATGTTCGTCCAGGTAAGATCCATGACCACCAGGCCCTTCCTTGCACTGTAAGCGTCAGCGGGAGAGAGGGCCTTCTCGGCAAAAGGAGAGAGCACCACTGCACCCTTAGGTATGGCAGAAAGGGTCTTCGCCTCTTTGGCCAGACCGAACTTCACCATTCTCTTGGCCGTGCACTTCTTGGGATCGCACTGCCCTTTATCGTAAACAAATACAGGTATCATCTGGCCAGTTCTTCCAGTTTATCCGGATCGGAGAAGGTCTCGTGAACCCACATACGAACGCTCTCGACAAAGGAGGAGATCATCTGTGCAAGTTCCAGGTCATCCGTTGCGCCTTTGTAACTGTCCTCTCTCCTGAACGCTTTCAATATCTGCTTGGCATCCCAGGGCATTACATCCTTCAGCAGATTGTACGTGCTCTCCTCGAGGAACACGATGTAATCTGGTTTCTTGGGAAGACCGGGGAAGTCAAAGTCCTTAGACCTCTGCCTCCTCATGTCGTACCCTGCCTGGTACATCACAGATATGAGCTCGCAGTTGATGTAATCCTTCTTGGGCCCGGCACTGAATGCCTCATACATATCGCCGTACTCCTCCCGAAGGAAGTGCTCGGCGATCTGGGACTGCAGATCGTTGACCTCATCAACGAATATTATCTTGAGTTTCTTGGATGTCTTCCTGCGCGCCATCTGTATCAGCCCCTGATGCTCCTCGACCGTTAAACGTTTTCTGATGCGCTTCAAGGGCATCTATAATATATTAATCAATTAATTTATTTTAATATCTAATAATATAATCAATGTTCCCCATACCAAGAATAATTTAACTGGTATGGACAATGTGGTCGCGCCACGATGATGATCGTTTTCGAGCTGATCTTTGATGATAGACGGGCGAGCTGAGTGGCGTTCTTTCAATAGATGTAAATAAACCGCTTCGGATTAACAGAATATGGCAGTACTCCAGTTGGCATTGGACCTTATGCAGACCAGCAGGGCGATCCCCATCGCCAGGGAATCCGTTGCGGGAGGAGCGGATTGGCTGGAGGCGGGTACGCCTCTGATAAAGAGCGAGGGTGCCGAGTCCATACGCACGTTGCGCAGGGAATTCCCCGGAGTCAAGATCGTAGCAGACACGAAAACCATGGATGTGGGTTCCCTGGAGGTTGAAATAGTCGCTAAGGCCGGAGCCGATATAATCACAGTGCTGGGTCTTTCAGATGATTCCACGATAGAAGAGGCTGTTTCGGCCGCCAGGAAATACGGCACAGAGATCATGGTGGATATGATCAATGTCCCGGACAAGGTCCGGAGATCGAAGGAGGCAGAGGCCATGGGAGTCTCCTATGTCTGCCTTCACATGGGCATAGACCAGCAGATGAGAGGCGAGGATCCGCCCATCGATATTCTGAAAAGGATAGTCTCCGAGACATCGCTGCCTGTTGCGGTGGCGGGAGGCATAACCGCCGAGACCGCCGGAATGTACGTGGAAGCGGGAGCCAGTGTAATAATCGTAGGCGGCGGTATAATGAAAACGGCAGATATAACGGCTGCCACTGCCGCGGTCAAGGCCGCCATGAGCGGCGCGATAATTGATACGGGCCTTTCGAAGAAATACGGGGAGGACGAGCTCTTCAAGGCTTTCTCAAAGGTCTCGACATGCAATATATCCGACGCCTTCCACAAGCGCGGCGTCATGATCGGTATAACGCCCAGGATAGTGTCCGGGCAGAGGATGGCAGGACGGGCCCTGACCGTCCAAACGGTGAACGGTGACTGGGCCAAGCCGGTGGAAGCAATAGACAGAGCACAGAAAGGCGACGTGATCGTAATAGATGCGGGCGGGTCACCTGTTGCTGTATGGGGCGAGCTCGCCAGCCACTCCGCCGTGATGATGGGGGTTGCCGGCGTCGTGATCGACGGCGCCATACGCGATATCGACGATATCAAGGCCATGAGCTTCCCCGCTTTCTCAAGATCCGTGGCGCCAAACGCCGGGGAGCCCAAAGGCTACGGTGGGATCGGGATGGAGATATCTGTCGGCGGCCAGATGATCAGGACCGGGGACTGGATAATCGGGGACGAAAGCGGCATAGTGGTCGTTCCGAAAGAGAAGGCGGTAGAGGTCGCCAACCGGGCACTGGACGTTCATGAGAGGGAGAACCGTACCCGCGAGGAGATAACCCGCGGTTCCACTCTCTCAAAAGTCAACGAGCTCTCGAAATGGGAGCCGGTGCGCTGATCACAGACCCATCTTGTCAGCCATCTTGTTGAGCCTGTCTATGCGGTCATCCAGAGGCGGATGGGTGCTGAATATGCTGCCTATCCCCCCTCCCAGATGAGAGGATATCCACATGTGGGCGGTGGCGTAATCCTCCGCCGGGTTGGAACTGCCGGATCTGGAGGGCCGCGACGGGGAGTCACCTTTCAGGCGCGTGAGCGCTCTGGCAAGCGCGCGGGGATCGTTTATGATCTCCGCGCCGGAAGCGTCAGCCAGATACTCCCTTTTCCGGGATATGCTCATCTGTATCATCAGAGCGGCGAAAGGCACCGTGATGCTGGCTACCAAAGCCACGATGACTGCGCCGGAATTCCTCCTGTCACCGAACATGGTGGCATAGAAGACGAACCTGGACACATACGTAAGCAGGATTGATATGGCGGATGCCACAGACATCACCAGTATATCCCGGTTCCTAACATGGGACATCTCATGTGCCAGTACTCCGCGTATTTCGTCCTCCGGCATGAATCTGAGAAGACCTCTCGTAACTACAACAGCAGAATTCTTCGGGTTCCTGCCGGTAGCGAAGGCATTCATCTGCATGGACTCCACGACTCCTACCTCAGGCATAGGGAGGTCCGCTCTCATGGAAACGTCCCGGACAAGCGCATATAATCTGGGCTCCTGGTCCTCAGTTACTATCTTTGCCCCATTGGCAGCAAGTGCCAGCTTCTTCGACCAGAAATAGGTGGCAAAGCACATCATAAGAGCTATGGCGGACAGTATCGCCAAGAAGAAGACGGAAAAGGCATCCATAACCCACATCAACAGCCATCCTAAGGCCATCAGCAGCGCTGTCAGATAGACGAACATCGCAGCGGTCCTAAGTCTCCAGAACATCATTTGCCTCCCGGAACAGGATTATGAACCATGGTGTTTAGAATTTTCGGGCGACAGATCGAATTTGATCTCTGTTCCTACATATAGGTCAGAAACGGCACGGAGACCGAATCTGGTACGCAGCTTGGTCATTCCGTTCGGTTCTGTGCAGTGGCCCGTGTAAATGTGCGGTGATCCCCTGGATTCCAGATCGTCCATGGTTCTTCCTATCCTGTGACGACCGGACCCGGACAGATGCAGCCCGCCCACTACCGATGTGGGTTGCTTGCCGAACATGTCCTCCACCTGGTCCATGCGCTGACCGACACCGTCGTGGCAACAGCCGCATATCAGGACCGGCCCTCTTTTGGTCAGAAGCACAGCAGAGCACTCGCTGTGCTCCCCGGAGATCGGGGGGGCTATATAGAGGTGCTCGCTGAGGCGTACCCAACCTTCCACATGCTCATGGGCTATCTTCGTGAGCCCTTTGAACACGGGGCTTCCTCTGATCCCGGCCCTCGTTTCAAAGGTCTTCTGGTCAGAGAAGACCTTCAGATACTCTGTTCTGGAATCATTGAGCTTCCTGAGGCCGCCGATATGGTCACTGTGGCCGTGGGAGAGTATCACACGTTCTATTTTCTCCGGGGCCACCTTAAGGACCTTCATGTTGTTCGTCAGGTATCTTCCACGAAGGCCGGTATCGAACATCGTCTGCTCCCCGTCCACGTTTATGAGCAGGGAGAACCCCCTGGCGCCGATCAAGGGAGTGCCCTCTACGGCGCCTTCGTCATAAAGACAGAGAATCGTGGCCTTCATAAAATGAGTCATCAGCAATTAAATAGAAAATCCTATCTGAAATCGTACAACCTTTGAGGTATTTCGCCGCATATCCTGTGAACATCCTCATCGCTCATCTCCCCGGATGCCGTCATGGCCTTGATCCTCTTGGGGACTGTGTTTATGGACATGACAGCAGAAGGATTCCCGGGATCATCTATATAATCCGTCTCTAGCATGAATCTGTTGCCCTTAGCCCGTGCCTCTCGCGTTGCAATCCTTGAAGCAGGTATAGAGGGCATTATTCCCAATGTCTCCGACTCTGTGACCAACGGCCTGGAGGAATGCTTTATGACCCTGCCCGGGTCCAAACCGGCGGAATCCGCCATCCTTCTGAGGTCCCCGTAAGTGTTCGATTCCGACTCAGAATGGATAATCACCGGACATCCGATATCCTGGGCCAACTCCATCCCCTTCATAAGGACCCTATCCGAAGCCTCCGATATCTCCTGTGCAACCGGGAAATGGGGCCTTCCCACCTCCCCTATGGCATCAGCCATTCCGTCGGAAACCAACCGGGCGGCCGCCTCCATGCCCTCCGCCATTATGCGCTCCGCTCTCTCCAGACCGTAATTCTCTGCCAGGGGAATGATGAGCACCGGATACGGACCCACGGCCACATTGATCCTCAATCCCGTGGCATCGCGTCCTCTCTCGGCCAGGGAAAGCGTTATCCTGAAGGATCTCAGGAAGTCCTCCCCGGAGGATATGGGGACTTCCCTGTACGGAAGCGTCACCAGCGTGAGCCCGGTACCGCCTGCCGCCTCGAAGACTCTCAGAGCCTCCACGTTCCTCCCTTCGGGATTCAGATGCACGTGGTTGTCGTAGATCGGCACCGCCATGCCCTTTCCAGGGTCGGCAACATAATTATACGTTGCCGAAACCTAGTCCGAAAGCATGGACCAGAACCTCCGATTCCTCCTGAAGACCTTCAGGAAGTACTACAAGGAGGAGGCGCCGATCATGCCGCCACGATTCGCCAGAAGAGAATTCGGGTTCATGTTCTTCGACAAGAATTTCATGCAGAGGCACACGGCCTTCTCGAAGGTAGCGGACCTCAGGTCCATGCTGCAATCCAAAGTGCCTTCTCACTGCTATTACTCGACTGCGTACTACAGGAAACCGGGGGCGCCCACTATGGAGGAGAAGGAATGGTTGGGGGCCGATCTCATATTCGACCTGGACGCAGACCATCTGGCGGGAGCAGAGAAGATGACCTACTCCGGTATGCTGGAACAGATCAGGAAGGAGATGGCGAACCTGGTGGACTCCTTCCTATTGGGAGATCTGGGGTTCAGTGAGGAGCAGGTGCAGATCGTCTTCTCTGGTGGCAGAGGCTACCATGCTCACGTTGATCTGCCGGACGTACTGACCCTGGGCACCCATGAGCGCAGGGAGATCGTGGATTACATAACAGTAAAGGGCCTGAACATCGACTGGGTCTTCCCATATGAGCGAACGGCCACATCAACGATTGCCATGGGAGACGGCCTGAGAAGCAACGTCAAGACCTATAGGACGATACCATTGCCAGACTCCGGCGGATGGAGACTCCGCATGAGGAGAGCTTTTGAGGAATTGGTAGAGGATGTGTGTGCCATGGAGCCCTCCGATATGAGAAGGGCGTATCCGTCCCTTTCCGGGGTGCAGGCGAAGACGCTGATCAATATGAGGGATGAGCTGGCCGTGAACAAGGAAATGCTGTTCAGGACCAACAGCATGGTAAATATCAGGAAGACGACCCAGGATCGTCTGATCGAGATAATGCGGAACGACGTTTCCAAACGTCTGTCGGGAGAGGTCGACGAGCCTGTCACTGCTGACATAAAAAGGCTGATAAGACTGCCTGGATCTTTGCACGGGAAGACGGGGTTGCGCGTTGTTCCGCTTTCTCGCACGGAGCTTGATGATTTTGATCCGCTCATGGATGCGGTCCCCATCCAATACTCCGACGAACCTGTCCAGATTACTATGAGAAGGGACTACGACGTCACGATAAGAGGGGAGAGATTCAGCCTAAGTAGCACAACAGAGGTCCCGGAATACGCCGCAGTTTTCCTGATCGGCAGAAAGGAGGCGTCCATTGGTGACGGGACAGCGCCCCGGGACGGGTTCTTCTAAATGCCCATGCAGCAGCAGCGGTGATCCGTTTCCATAGAGAAGCCGTTCTCCTCAGCCCATCTTACGGTTCCGGCAGAGGGGTTCGCTATGCGTCTGGCTCCGGCCTGTATGCACTTTATCTCCAGTCCGCGCAAGGTCCTGTCCCTCATGCATCCCAAGGTAACTGAGAAGCCCATCACAGACATCATCAGGACCGCACCTGCAACGGCATCCTCATCCATAGTGGAATATTCCGTGACTGTCCCGAGTGTGGGAACAAGAGCCAGCACTACAACTTCTTTTATCCCCTTCGATTCAAGGAGCCTCAACGACAGAAAGAGGTCCCTCTCTCCGAAGCCGAGTGTTATGTGAGGCACCGGGACGCCTCCGGCCTCTCTTATTATGTCTATGAGTCTGCCGTAATCCTCCGGCTCTTTGTCCAGATGCATGAATTCCCTGATTATCTCTCGGTCCTGATGCACATCCACGGAGAATCTCGTCACGCCTGACCGAACGAGTCTCTCCGCTTCCCCCCGATCTATGAATCCTGCATGCACGTTGACATCCAGGCCTTCTGACACTATTCTCCCTATGGCATCTGCATGGTCGGACACCGGAACCCTGCCCGCGGCATCCGCACCGCCGCTTATCAGCAATCCGCTGCCTCCGGCAGCCTTTATTCTGCGGGCCTCTGTCAAAAGTGCATCGGACGTTTCCGTCGCCGTCATTCCGCTGAGATGCCGGCCGCGGCAATGCTCGCACATCTGAATGCATCTGCCCCCTGTTACCGACACGGAAGGGAAGGAATTCCCGTTATAGCACAATATCAGCCTTTCTCCTCCCATATAATACACAACGCCCAACCAAAAGCTTTATTCAGTAGATATAATTCCTCGTCTCGGTAATTGATATGAAGGGTTTCCGCATAAAAGGTTCTTTCAACGACGCGAGACAGCCCAATGGCAAACAGGTCTTCTCCATCGAGGTAGCCGCCGAGGACAAGGACTCTGCAACAGAGCAGATTCTGTCGATCCTCGGGAGCAAGCACAGGCTTAAGAGATGGGAGATAGCCCTGGATTCCATGGAGGAGATAACTGCCTCCGAGGCCAAGGATCACGTCGTTCAGTACAAACTCGGTGGATGAAATGCAAGACAACGAGCTACGCCAGTCAATGGCCCTACTTGAGGCCTATAACTCGCAGCTCGAGGCTTTGGCCAAGCAGTCCCAGTTGCTGCAGATGTCCCTGTCTGAGATAGTCAGGGCCCGCGAGGCCCTTAGAGCTCTTAAAGAGACGGAGGAAGGAGAGGAGCTGCTCGTTCCCGTAGGCGCAAGCATATTCGTGCCTGCCGCGGCCTCCGCGAAGCGCTCAGCCATCGTCAGCATCGGCAGCAGAGTGTCCATGGAGATGAACCTGGACGCGGCCCTGGACTACATCAAGAGGAACTCCGACGAGATCTCGGAAGCCCTGGGCAAGATATCCGAGACCGTTAAGAGCTTGGAAGCCACCGCCCAGAATCTTGCTGCAAAGGTCCAAGAGGAGATGACCAGAAGAGGACAGTGAGTCCCTTATGTTCGACTCCCTGAAGAACAAGCTCAAGAGCATTTTCAGCAAAACACCCAAAGAGGCCGTTCCCCCGGTGCTTCCGGAGGAGAAGGCTCTCTCTGTTCAGCCCGATCAGCCTGCGCCCTCCCGAAAAGAGGCCGCCAAGCTTGCGAAACAGCAGAAGAAGGAGGAGAAGGCTCTTGCCAAGGAGCTGCCCATTGCGGCCGACTCCGGCAAGAGGATCAAAGAGGATTTCCTGGACGAGCTGCTCTGGGACCTTGAGGTGGCTCTTATGGAAGCCGATGTGGCCCTCCCTGTCGTTGAGGAGATAAAGAACGGGGTCAGGAGCAACCTCGTAGGGAAGAAATACCACCGCGACCACACTTTGGATGAGGTTGTGGAGTTCGCGGTGAAGGACGCCGTCAAGGATGTTCTGAAGATCAACGAGTTCGACTTCGATGACTGGTTCTCGGAACAGCAGAGACCCGTCTCGATAATGTTCGTGGGCATCAACGGCACCGGGAAGACCACGGCCATAGCTAAGATCGCCAATCGCCTGATGAAGAACGGCCAGACCGTCGTCCTGGCGGCAGGGGACACCTTCAGAGCCGGCGCCATAGAGCAGCTTACGATACACGCGGACAGACTGGGCTGCAAGATAATCAAGCACTCCCAGAACGCAGACCCTGCCGCGGTGGCCTTCGACGCCATCGACCACGCCAAATCCAGGCATAAGGATGCGGTGCTCATTGACACGGCGGGAAGGATGCAGACCAACAGCAACCTCATCGACGAGATGAAGAAGATCGACCGTGTGGCCAAGCCGTCCCTTACGGTATTCGTAGGTGATTCCCTGGCGGGGAACGATGCGGTGGAGCAGGCGAGGGTCTTCGATCAGGCAGTCGGGATAGATGCCGTTATACTCACCAAAATAGACGCCGACTCGAAGGGAGGGGCGGCGCTGTCCATAGCCCACACCATCGGGAAGCCCATAGCGTTCGTCAGCAACGGACAGGGCTACGAGGACCTGATTAAATTCAGCGCCGATTGGATGATGGCACGCCTTTTTGACGGTCAGACGCAAAGCCGGTAGAACATTGTGGCATAGACCTTTGCGTCCTTGACGATGTTATCTATCTCCACGTACTCGTTCGGCTGGTGAAGGGACCCCCCTCCGAACTGCCAAACGTATGCGTTCAGGCCCCTCAGGCGGAAGAAGTTGGCACACGTTCCCCCTCCAACACCCACCGTTTCCACATCGCCTTCGGCCACAGAGCGCACCGCTTCCAGGAAGACGGCGAACTCCTCTGTGTCGGTGGCTGACGGTGCTCCTGCCAGGGTCTTCTGCTCCACCTCCGCCGATATCTCCGCTCCGGTCCTCTCGGAATGCTCCGCGGCGACGGACCGCATAAGACCCAGTATCTCATCCGGGTCCTGGGACGGTATTATGCGGCAGTCCATCCAGAACTCGTAGATCCCCGGGATCGTGTTAACGTTCTCCACCGTCGGCGAGGCCCTTGTCGGTTCCAAGGTAGAACCGGGAGGCCTGAAATACGGATCCTCGTCCCCGTACGCCTTATCAAGCCTGTCCATGAGATCCGACAGAAAATCCGTTCCGACCCTCAGAGCGTTGATGCCTTTGTGGGGCACGGAACCGTGGGTCTGCCTTCCTTTGATCGTGAATTTGACCCAGAGCAGATGCTTCTCCGCCACCTCTATCATCGTGCCTCCCTCTGTTCCCCAGTCAGGCACGATTATGAAGTCGTCCTCGGTGAAGCATCCCTGCTTCAGAAGATGCTCGACGCCCATGGCGCTGATCGTCTCCTCGTCAGCAACGATGGCCAGTCCCATCGATCTCCCGGACAGCCTGCCGGGCGGTATCGCCTTCGCGGCATATATCGACGAGATTATCGCCTGGCCGTTGTCCTCCGCCCCCAGACCGTAGACTCTCCCGCCCTCGGCCCTGGGCTCGAAGGGGGGTGAGACCCATTTATCAAGATCCCCGGGCGGAACGGTATCGAGATGGGAAACGATCCAGACCGTGCCCTTCCCGGACCCGTTCCTCTTGGCCACTATGTTCGGCCTGATGACGTCCGGGTGGAATCTGTCCGGCGTGTCATATCTCTCCACGGAATCGAAGCCCTTCAGGAGCGACTGTACGTGATCCGCCCTCGCCAGCTCCCCGGTGCCTCCGTTGGACGGCCCTATGGCCGGTATGCGGATTATCCCGGAAATATCGGAAGCCATGGCTGACCTCGAGCCTTCCACTCTTTCCAATATCCTGCTGAGCTCCATGACGAGCCCATTCCCCGAGGGATTTAATATCCTTCCGACCGGCTCAGCATCTGCGGATTATCATTGTGACCGCGTTGCCGCCGCCCAGGCACAGGGTCCCCAGGCCGTACTCCTTCCTGCGGTCCCTGAGAGCGTATGCCAATGTGGTCAGGACACGGGAGCCGGAGCATCCTATGGGATGTCCCAGTGCCACCGCCCCACCGTTGACGTTGAACCTGTCCTCTTCCACGCCGAGTCCCTTCATCACGGCGCAGGACGCTGTGGCGAAGGCTTCGTTGTGCTCGAAGAGGTCGATCTCGTCGATGGTCATACCGGCATTCTCCAGAACGTGCTTGGTCGCAGGTATGGGGGCTTCCATGATCAGCTCCGGTCTGACGCCGCGCTCGCCATAGGCGACTATCTCCGCCAAAGGCTTCAGCCCGTGCTCCTTGGCGAAGGATTCAGATGCTATGACAAGGGCGGACGCCCCGTCACTGAGCTGGGATGAGTTGCCTGCCGTCACCCTGCCGTTCTCCTTGAATATGGGCTTGAGCTTGGCCAGGGCCTCCGGGGAGGTGTCCTCCCTCACGCCTTCGTCAGTATCGAAGACCGTGTCCCCCTTCCTGCTCTTGATCGTTATTGGAAGTATCTCGTCCTTGAACTTCCCTTTCCTGATGGCTTCGGCCGCTTTGACGTGGCTCTCGTAGGAGAACCTGTCCGCCTCTTCTCTGGAGATGTCGAACCTCTCGGCGACGATCTCCCCTGTGAATCCCATGTGCTGATCGGAGAAGATGTCCCACAGCCCGTCGAACACCATGGCGTCCTTCACCACCTGGTCGTTCATCCTGTACCCGAATCTTGCGCCCGGCATGAGGTATGGTGCACCGGACATGCTCTCCATGCCTCCTGCCAGTATGCATTTGTAACTGTCGGATTTGATCGCGTCGGCGGCGAACATCGCGGCCTTCATACCGGACCCGCATACGGCATTGATGGTGGTGGATCCGATCTCATAGGGCAGACCGCCGTGAACCGCGGCCTGCCTGGCGGGATTCTGCCCGAGGCCTGCGGATATGACGTTGCCCATGAGGCACTCCTCGACGGCCTCCGGTCCTATGCCGGCCCTTCTGACCGCTTCCCTTACCGCCATTGCCCCGAGGTCGGTGGCCTTGAAATCTGCCAGTGTCTTCCCGTATTTTCCTATGGGCGTCCTGACCGCGCTGAGTATGACCGCTTTCTCCATGATGTTTCCCTGGTTTCGGATGTACATGGATACCGTATATAATTATGTCGATTATCGTATTCGACTATTGACGTATACGGGCCGGAACAACGCCCATGCGCTTCAGCGGTTTCGACAGATGCCTGCGGGAGGAGCTGGGGGGCTCGTACCATCCGGCCTCCAGTTTCCTCGGGATCGTCGTTTCTATGGTCTTCGATGCTTTTGTGCGGCATCTCTTGCAGCGGTATGCCTGCCCCTTCCCCGCGGATTTCATCTTCCTCCCGCAGACGGGGCAATCGGGATTGGAGATCTCTATATCCTCTGCCAGGAATGTGACGTGCAGCTTCTCGGAATTCAGAACCCTCGGTTCATCCCTTATCTCGCCGAGGACGACGACCCCGTCCCCGGGAATGAGATTCTGGAAGGCGTTCCGGAATCCTTTGGAGGGTTCGTAAGCGGCGCACGTGAGAGGGCCGTGCTCCGTATCCAGGTCCAGGAGGAGATGTCCCCCCTTCAGTCTTCTGGCCCTGTTCTTGACGGTCCCTTTCACGGCATACGACCGGCTCGGGACGAGGGGGCCTTCCGTCAGTATATGGTCGTCTGTCCCCTGATTCGTAAGGAAGATCGCCCATCTGTCCCTGTCCTCCGTTTCCAGTGCGGCGGCCGCGACCGGGAGATCGTCCATGACGTCGCCTCTTAGACCGTAGAGAACGGGGCAGGGCGTTGCCGGTATCATTGCCGGCTTCTCCAATTCCCAGTCCCATGAATTGAACGTCGTCGGAAAGCTTTCCTCCATCCTCTTCACCGATAGCGGTTCGAAGGTCCTCTCGGTTCCCCATCTCTCCTTCTTCCTGTAAGCCAATAGCTCAAAGGTGCTGTCGCCGGGAATCCAGGACATGGCGCATAATGCTCCGACCAGTCCTCTCCCGTTGCCGGCTGTGAATGTCGCTGCCCCGATACGGTCCAGCTCCCTGCCGATCTCGTCGCGGTCGAGTATGGTCGTGACCCCGCGCCTGTAGAAGGAGGGGTCGGGCCTGACATCGGAGACGATCAAGCCCGGATCGGATGTATCGGAACGGTTCCCCATCAAAATCGGGATCAGACGCTCCAGGACATCCTTGGGGTCTGCCGAGGATGTGCCGCTCCGGAAACAGAGAACATCGCGTCCGCCTATCTCCCCTATCTTCTTGCCGGGACCGTTACCGATGCCGACCTCCAGCACCAGGGCGCCGTTGCCTCGGGTCTTCCAAGGCACGGCCGGATTCAGACGGACAAGCCGCGGATTGCCTATTATGTCCATATCCTGAGACAGCTCTCTGATGAACTCTGTGATCAGATAGGTGGTGCAGTTGCCATTCACCGAATCGGTATCATCCACTGCGATGAGCACGAAGTGTCATACGTATATTCGTATAAACGGATTGGCGGTCAATGCTCGACCACCTTATCCGTGAAGAATATTCCGCCGTCATCGGAAAAGGAGCCGTAGACTGTGACGGTTCTCCCGAGACCGGGGGCCGGACCGTCCGTGAAACATTTTATCCTGGTCCCATCCGGAACGGTTATCTCGAAGACATGACCGCTTTTCGTCTCTCTTACATCTGAGACGATCCCCGTCATCCCTTCTTCGTCTGAGCAGAAGACCATCGCCGAGATCGGGATCAGAAGCGTTATGAGGATGAGGATCACGATCGTTCTGTCATTTGACACAGAATGATCCAAAATATCGGAATATTTCTTTCGATAGGACTAACATTAAGCTTTCTCGCCCCCCCACCCCTCTGTTTCCGGTGGAATCGCAGATTCGACAGGAAGACGTGCCGCGGGGGATCAGAGAACGTTGCCTATTACGTAAATGACTGCAATGAGACCGATAATTGCAAGGACACAGGCAGAAATCATAGTTACCGCTTTATTCATTTAATCTCACCGATTGCGGCAGTATTGGTGTTCACATATTAAAAGAGGTATTTCCTCCGGAGAGCACAAAAATTCGCCTTAGGAAATTAATTAATACTCTCATCGTCTGCATGTGAAATACGGAGTTCAATAAAAATTTCCTTTGGAGTTGAGAAAAATTGCAGGATTCTATTTTCGATCAATACATCAAAAAAAGAACTCCGATAATAAAGAATAAGAAGATACTGCAGAACACTTACTTACCGGAACAACTGCCTCACAGAACCGGTCAGATCGATAAGATAGCATCGATCGTCTCGATCGCCCTGGAAGGCGACCAGCCTTCCAATATAATGATCTACGGGAAGACCGGGACAGGAAAGACAGCGGTTCTCAATTTCATAGGGAAGGAATTGGAGAAAGCCGATTCCAGAAGAGAAAGATGCGGTTATGTTTACGTTAACTGCGAAGTCGTTGACACACCGTATGGTATCCTTTACAATATAGGCAATCAGATAACCGTGGAAAGCGACAACAAGATCCCGTTCACCGGATGGAGCTTCGAGAAGGTTTACTCGAACCTTGTGAAACAGATAGATGATACCGACAAAGTGTTCGTCGTCGTTCTTGATGAGATAGACCGCATGGTTTCAAAGAAGGGAGACGATATATTCTACTATCTTGCGAAGATAAATGAGAATCTGAAGAGATCAAAGGTCTCTTTGGTCGGTATATCGAATGATATGAAATTCCTGGAGTTTCTGGAACCGAAAGCAAGAAGCAGATTGGGCGGAGAGAGCCTGATATTCCCGCCGTATACTGCAGACGAACTGGAAGATATCCTGAAATCAAGAGCGGAGATCGCCTTCGACAACGGTACCTTGGAAGGAGGAGTGATCTCCTACTGCGCTTCTGTGGCTGCGAGAGTTGACGGGGATGCGAGAGTCGCTTTGGACCTGCTGAGAACCGCCGCTGATACTGCGGAAAGGAACGGAGATTCCACAGTGACTATAGCTCATGTCAAATCAGCGAAGAATAGTATAGAATTCGATGCTGTTTCAGAAGGGATAAGAACCCTCTCTCCGCAATCCAAGATAGTTCTTATGAGCATCACGAAGAACGTTGAAGCCGATAATTCGAGAATGACCACCGGTGATGTTTACAACAAATACAAGGAGATCTGCGATGTCCTTGATGTGAAACCTCTGACTCAGAGAAGAGTCACCGATCTGATATCCGAGTTGGATATGATGGGAATAATCAACGCATCGGTACGGTCCTTCGGAAGAGCCGGGAGAACCAAGGAGATAGAATTGGCCGCCCCTAAGGAGAACATCATGATCCTGAGGGACGACCCTATGTTCAAGGATTTCGAGTACTCGAAAAGCCCCCGGCAAACGAAGCTTATGTGATCAGAGGCGTTCCACCGGAAACGGAGGGGTGGGGGGGCTCTTCTTCCTGTCCCGGCGCTCTTCGAGGAATACGAAAACCGAATCGAGAACGATCATCATCACCACGAACAGCATAGCGACAACGTATAATTGCGCATAGAGAACGGACCAGCTGTTCTCCGGAACCGCATCGCCTTTTCCCTGTAAGTACATCTTGACGGATCCCAGAGCAGGCATCTCCGTCGTCGGTACGGAACGGATCTCCTCCATGCCGATGGGATTGTTCCTGGCTATGTCACTGCTCTGATCCAGCACAGGATTCGTGGAGGCGTTGTCCCCTTTGGTGAGGAAACCGCTTTCGTGCCTCAGAAGATCCAGGTTTATCGAAACGCTCTGCTTGGCATATCCTATGTTGCGGATCTGGAGAATGCCCGTCATTCCCACAGGATCTCCATCAGGATCACCGATACAGGAAAAATCGCCGTACTCCTTGAGGAAGGGGGCAGTCCAGAAACCGGTATCCTCATCATATTCCAGCCAGAGTATGGCTCTGTGTATGACGGGATTGAGATTCGGTCCGCGATCATAGATTATCACGCTCCCGTACTCTCCGAAGGAGCGGTATCCCGTGGAGGCCCCCTCGATGTACGATTGTATCCTGACCGAGGACGGTGCCCTCACGAAGACCATGTCCCCGGCATCTATTGTGCCGTACCGGCTCTCGGTTCCGTGCTGCATGCTCTCCGAGACTATGACGGAGAACGGAGAATCGGCACCCGAGTAGAGATATATCCCCGCGCCCGCAGACACGAAAACGGTCAGCACGACCGCCAAAACGAAAAGAGTGTCCTTCGTCTCGCCTTCCACATCCGAATATGCAACTCCAATGATAAATGGATGATGTGCCGTCAGGAATATAACCGAAGTACAGCATCACGCAGTACATGGACAGGCCCGACAACGATCAATACTTCATGGAAATGGCTTTTCTGGTCGCGAAGAGATCGACCTGCCTGAGAAGGAAGGTCGGAGCGGTCGTGGTGAAGGACAAGAGGGTCCTTTCCACCGGATACAACGGCTCACCCAAGGGCACCATGCACTGCGAGGAGCTGGGATGCATAAGGGACCAGATGGATGTGCCGTCCGGTACCAGGCACGAGCTGTGCAGAGGGGTGCACGCAGAGCAGAACGCCGTCATACAGGCCGCATACTTCGGGGTCAGCATAAAGGACAGCACGGTCTATACAACAACATACCCGTGCTCCATGTGCGCCAAGATAATGATAAACGCGGGAGTGAAGGAGATCGTCTATTGCGAAGGATACGTAGACGCCCTTTCAGAGATGCTTTTCGCAGAGACGAACATCATCGTCCGCGAGTATCCCATGTGCGGAGCGGTGATCGCACCCAAAACCGACGAAAGGGATTAAGTAGGTTAATCAGTTATCCGAGAGCACTACCTAGTCGGGGAGAGTACTTTGAGCCGTACTGAGATACTTGAACAAATAAAGGGTGCGGAGGCCGCAGCGAAAGCCAAGGTCGAGAAGACCCAGGCAGACCAGAAAGTCGCCATTGCCAATGCACGTAAAGACGCCGTCGCCAGAATTCAGAAGGCGGAGGCCGAGGCGCAGTCCAAATTCGAGAGCACGATCTCCGCCAAACGCGAAGAGCTCGTTAAATCCGGGAGCAAGACGATCGCTGCCGGGAAGGAAGAGGCAGAGAAGGTGCGTGCTGCAGCCGAGAAGAACATTCCGAAGGTCAAGAAATTCCTTAACGAAAGCATCGAGAGGATGTTAGATGTCGCTTCCTGAGTTGATGAGCAGGGTCGTGATCGTGGGCAGCAGGGCCCATCTCGAGAAGGCTGTCGAAGCCTTGTATGAGACCGAGACCCTCCACCTCATCGACTATATCAACGGCTCTGACGACGGATTTTCTATAGGCAGACCGCTTAAGGGTTCCCAGGAAGCCTCCGAGAGGCTCCTCAGGATAAGAGCGGCCGAGAAAGAACTGGGCATAAACACAAAGAAATCAAAGATCAACCCCGTCCCGGTCAAGGATATAAGGGCTCAGATATCCGCCGGAAAGGTCGACGAGGTAGAGAAAGAGGTCTTCGCCGCAGCCGATGAGAGGAACAGCCTCGTGCAGAGGGTCTCCGACCTGGAGTCCGTCCACAAGAACCTGGGTCTTTTGTCCAGACTGCCTCTGGATCTCGAGTTCTATTCAGGTTATGATTCAATAAAGGCGTTCGTCGGTACTTTCAAGACGGACCCCTCAGAAGACCTTCTCAAGCTGGAGAACGCCGAGGTGTTCATAGCCGGCGGGAAGAAGGAAGTACCGGTGGCCGCGGTGTTCATCAAAGCGTCCGAAGCGGACAAGGCATCCTCGATGCTCTCCGATCTCGGATACGTCGAGATACCCGTTCCCGAAGGTTCGGGATCGCCCAAGGCCATGGAGGAAACGGTTGCCGCGGAGATCGCCGGCATACGTGCCAGGCTTGAGGAGATCGGCAAGAAGATGGCCGAGCTCTCCGAGAGGCACGAGGCCTTCCTCGCAGCATCCGATGAGGAGCTCTCCATAAAGGTGGAGAAAGGAGGGATCCCCCTCAGGATAGCCACCAGCGAATATTCCTTCGTGATAGACGGATGGATACCGGCCGCTCAGGTGGAAAGCGCGAAAGCGGAACTGGAGGCGAAGCTCGCCGGTGCCGCCTACGTTGAGTTCCAGGAATCAAGGGGCAGGAACCAGCACGAGTCCGACGAAGCGGAACCCCGCTTCAAGACCGCGCCTTCCAAGATGAAGAACGGCAACATGGTCAGCAAGTTCGAATTCCCTACCAAACTGGTATCCACACCCAAATACAACGAGCTGGACCCGTCCATACTCATGGCGGTATTCCTTCCGTTCTTCTTCGGATTCATGGTGGGAGATGCGGCCTACGCACTCCCCTTCATAATACTGGGTCTCTATGGTATAAGGAACGCCAAGAGCAAAGAGTTCAGGGCCATAGGCACCGTTCTCTTCTTCGGCGGCATATGGACCTTCATATTCGGCTTCTTCTTCTTCGGAGAGATGCTGGGTATGCACTTCGTCGGCAACAACCCACTTGCGCCCGGCGAGATGTCTGTGAACTGGCAGTATCTGCTGAACATAGAGAGCTACCCCGAGTGGTTCATCAGCATCATACCCAACGACGGTCACGGAATAGGGAAGCTGCACGATGTCACATTCCTGCTGAAGGTCAGCGTGTACATGGGAGTCGTTCACCTGATGATAGCCTATATCATAGGCTTCTACAACTCCCTCATACAGCACGGTTTCAGGAGCGCGCTGCACCACAAGGGCGGCTGGATCCTCGTCCTCGTCGGCCTTGTCATGGTGTGCTTCGCCCTGACCGAGCTCCTGTTCTACTCCAAGCCAATGGAGGGAACCCTTCTCACTATAGTGGCCGTAGGGGCCGTGGTCCTGCTCGCAGGAGTGGTCCTTGCATGGCCTGCGGAGAAGGCGCAGGTGATATTGGAGATGCCGGGCATCGTCGGGAACATCCTGTCGTACACTCGTCTGGCAGCCATCGGCATGTCCAAAGCGGGCATGGCCCTGGCATTTAACTACATGTCCATAATCATGATAGGTTCCGGAGGGGACATAGTCAGCTACATAGCCGGCTTCCTGATCTTCCTCATCGGGCATCTCATGATCTGGGTCTTGGCCATCCTCTCGGCCGGTCTGCACTCTCTGAGGTTGCAGTTCGTCGAGGCGATGAACAAGTTCTTCGTGGGCGGCGGTAAGGATTACGAGCCGCTCATGGTGAAACGCAAAAACACAAAAGTCGTAGAAACAGAGGTATAAAAATGGAACTTGGATTGATAGCAATTGGAGCGGGCCTTGCAGTCGGTCTCACCGGTATCGGTGCCGGCTGGGCAGAGAAAGACGTGGGCGCAGCGGCAGTCGGTGCAATGACCGAGGATGCCAGCCTGTTCGGTAAGGGAATGATTCTCATGGTTCTGCCTGAGACCATCGTTATCTTCGGACTCGTCGTCGCTATCCTGGCTGTATTCGTGCTCGGCGCTTGAAAGTAAAAAATCAGGAGCCGTTCCATGGCATTAGATAGCGTGAAGATGGAGATTGACCGCTCAGCGGAAGAGGCAGTCAAGGCCGTGAAGGCCGAGACCGATGCGGAAATAGCCCGCATCAACGCCGACGCTGATGCCAAGATCGCATCTATAAGAGAAAGAGAGAACAAGAGGCTCGAAGAGTCGATAGCCCGCCTCTCTCGCCAGGAGATCTCGAGCACCGAGCTCGAGAGCAAGAAGATAGTCCTGGTCGAGAAGAAGGAGATCCTCGAGGAGGCTTTCGCAGCGACCCTGGCCGATCTTGAGTCTGCGCCTAAAGAGAAGAAACTGGCACAGTACAAGAAGATGGTCCAGGCCGCCAAGCAGGCGATAGATAAGCCGAAGGCTTACATGTCCCCTGCCGACTCATTCAAAGCCGCGGACCTTGACGTGTCCGAGATCGTCAAAGACGAGCGCATAACCGGCGGGCTGATCCTCGAGAGCGAGGACGGGTCCGTGCAGGTCGACATGCAGTACAAGACGATCCTCAAGACCGTGTGGGACCGCGAGATGAAGAGCCTCTCGGATACACTCTTCGGGTGAAGAGCATGTTCGGGCGCAAGGGAAAAGAGAAGAAGGGCAATTACGCATATGCAGTAGCCAGGGTCAAAGCGAAGAAGGCTCAGCTCATGGGGGAGGACACATACTCCAAGATGATGCTGATGTCCCTTCCTGAGATATCCCGCTTCATAGGGGAGTCGGGATACCAGAAGGAGATAGCCGCCCTCGCCGGAAGGTATGAGGGAGTAGACCTGATAGAGCACGCCACGTACTCAAACATGGCCAACTACTTCAGGGGAATACTGGAAGCCACGACCGGGGAACTGCACGATATGCTGGCCTCCTATCTCGAGAAGTGGGACATATGGAACTTCAAGGTCGTCCTCCGCGGAAGATCCTTCGGGATGAACGCGGAAGACATCAAAGAGGACCTGGTCCCCGCCGGGAAGCTTGACCAGCAGGCGCTGGAGAAGCTTCTTTCGCTGGAGTCCGAGGAGGACATAATAGCAGCCTACGGAAAAGCCGCAGGCGTGGTCTTCCCGGCAGATCTGATATCCGCATACAAGGAGAGCGGGAACCCGTCGGAGCTGGAGGACTTCCTGGAGAAGGACCACTACGACACCCTGCTGAGAAGCATAGACCCGTCTTCGAGACCCACGCGCCTGTTCCAGGACTATATCCGCAAGGAAATAGACATCAAGAACGTGGAAACGATCCTGAAACTGAAGGCCGAAGGAATACACGGGGAGGAAGTAATGAAATACATCATCCCCGGCGGAAAACAGATTGACAAGAAGCTGGCCACACAGCTTGCCAACGCCGAGACGCTCTCGGCGGCGGCGAACGATTTGGCGCCACTTGATTTCTACGACGATATCAAAGAAGCGCTGGACGAGACCAATTCGCTCAGGGGGATTGTGGCCGGGATGAAGAAGTACCACATAAGGCAGGCCAAGACGTTCTCGCATCTCTATCCGCTGTCCGTTATCCCGATCGTCGACTTCATGATCCACAAGGAGAATGAGGTCAACAACATCAGGATAATAGCCAGAGGACTGAACAGCGGGCTCGACCTGGATGTCATAAAAGAACTACTGGTGATCTGATGGAAATAGCGGTCATAGGCAATGAGGATTTCGTGCTGGGATTCAGGCTCGCTGGCCTGAGGCGCGTCTTCGTGACCACCCCGGAGAACTACGGGGAGGTAATAAAACAAGCGATGTCCGATCCGAACATAGGCATACTTGCCGCGGACGGTAAGGACATGGACCTGCTGCCATCGAACGTTAGACAGAAGGTGCTGGATTCCATCCAGCCCGTCGTCGTCCCGGTGGGAAGAGGTGAAACCGACCTTCGTGAGAAGGTAAAAAGAGCGATTGGCGTTGATTTATACAAAACAGAGGATGAATAGATGAGCAAAGATGGTGTAATCTACAGGGTCGCAGGACCGGTCGTCACGGCTGTCGGTATCTCCCCCCGTATGTACGATGTTGTGTACGTAGGGAACGAGAACCTGATGGGCGAAGTGATCAAGATCGTCGGTGACCAGACAATCATCCAGGTCTATGAGGAAACGTCCGGCGTAAAACCGGGAGAGCCGGTTACCAACACCGGGCGCCCCCTTGTTGCTGAGTTGGGACCGGGGCTGCTTAGCTCCGTCTACGACGGCATACAGAGGCCCCTGCCCATACTGAGGGATAAGACGGGGGACTACATTTTCCGTGGGGTCACGGCACCTGGATTGGACAGAGAGAAGAAATGGGAGTTCAAACCCGTCGTCAAGAAAGGCGACGCGGTGTCTCCCGGGCAGATCATAGGTACTGTCATGGAGGGAACCATAGAGCACAGGATCATGGTTCCTCCGGGACTTGAGGGAAAGGTCGAGGACATAAAGTCCGGAAGCTTCACGGTCGAGGAGACCGTGGCCAAGGTCGGCGGTCAGAACATCATAATGATGCAGAAATGGCCGGTCCGTGTTCCCAGGCCCGTCAGGGAGAAGATGCAGCCGGACATACCCCTGGTCACAGGCCAGAGGGTCCTGGACACCATGTTCCCCCTTGCTAAGGGAGGAGCGGCCGCCATACCCGGCGGATTCGGTACCGGGAAAACGGTCACACAGCAGCAGCTGGCCAAGTGGTCTGATGCAGAGATAGTCGTTTACATAGGATGCGGAGAGCGCGGTAACGAGATGACCGAGGTTCTCACTGAGTTCCCTGCACTGGAGGACCCCAAGACCGGGAACCCCCTGATGAACAGGACAGTGCTCATCGCCAACACATCCAACATGCCTGTGGCCGCGAGAGAGGCTTCCGTTTACACGGGAATGACCATCGCGGAGTACTACAGGGACATGGGGTACAACGTCTCCCTTATGGCAGATTCCACCTCCAGGTGGGCAGAGGCCATGAGAGAGATATCCTCCAGGCTGGAAGAGATGCCCGGAGAGGAAGGATACCCTGCATACCTGGCAGGCAGGCTGTCCGAGTTCTACGAGCGCGCATGCCGTGCCGTGGCACTCTGCGGCGAAGAGGGATCGATCTCCGTCATAGGTGCGGTCTCTCCTCCGGGAGGAGACATATCCGAGCCTGTTTCGCAGAACACCCTGCGCATAGTGCGCGTGTTCTGGGCTCTCGACACGAAGCTCAGGGAGAGGAGGCACTTCCCCGCCATCAACTGGCTGACGTCCTACTCTCTTTACAACAAGCAGCTGTCACAGTGGTACTCTGACGAGGTCGCGGCGGATTTCCCCGCCCTCAGAGAGTGGGCCATGCTGACACTGCAGAAGGAGTCAGAGCTCCAGGAGATCGTCCAGCTGGTCGGTTCCGATGCTCTGCCCGACGAGCAGAAGGCCACCCTTGAGGTGTCCAAGATGATAAGGGAGATATTCCTTCAGCAGAACGCATACCACCCGGTGGACACGTACAGTCCCATGTCGAGGCAGTACGTGATGCTCAAGCTGATCAGGAAGTACGCGGACCTCTCCGCCAAGGCGGTTCAGGCCGGCGTGCCTCTGGACAAGTTCGTCTCCATACCTGCCAGGCAGAGGTTCATCAGAGCCAAGCTCGAGACGAACATCGATGCCGAGCTCAAGGCGGTAGGCGAGGACATGGACGCTCAGTTCAAGGCCCTGGGGGTGTGATAGATGGCAGAAGTCAAAGTATCCAAAGAGTACAAGACCATCTCCGAGATCGCGGGACCTCTGATCTTCGTCGAGAAGACGGAGCCCGTGGCCTACGATGAGCTGGTCAGCGTCAAGCTGTCCGACGGCAGCATGAAGAGAGGCAAGGTCCTGGACAGCTCAGACAAGGTGATAGTCGTTCAGGTGTTCGAAGGGACCACCGGCATAGACAGGAGCGCATCCGTTCGTTTCCTCGGCGAGACGATGAAGATGCCCGTTTCCAAGGATATGCTGGGAAGGATCCTCTCCGGTGCCGGAGACCCCATAGACGGCGGTCCTCCGATAAACCCCGAGCAGAGGCTCGACATAACCGGAGCGGCCATCAACCCCTGGGCAAGGGACAGCCCCCACGACTTCATACAGACGGGAATATCCACGATAGACGGAATGAACACCCTGGTCAGGGGGCAGAAGCTCCCCATATTCTCCGGGTCCGGTCTTCCCCACAACGATCTGGCACTTCAGATCGCAAGGCAGGCCAAGGTCCGCGGGAAGGAAGAGGAGTTCGCCGTCGTGTTCGTGGCCATGGGTATCACCAACGAAGAGAAGCAGACCTTCATGAAGGAGTTCGAGAGGACCGGCGCACTGAAGAACGCAGTGGTCTTCCTGAACCTTGCTGACGACCCGGCAACGGAGCGTATCGTCACACCGCGTCTGGGACTCACCACCGCGGAGTACATGGCCTTCGAGCTGGGTATGCAGGTTCTCGTTATCATGACGGACATGACCAACTACTGCGAGGCACTGCGTCAGGTGGGCGCGGCCAGGGAAGAAGTGCCCGGAAGGCGCGGTTACCCCGGCTACATGTACACCGATCTGGCACAGCTGTACGAGCGTGCGGGAAGGATAAAGGACAAGAAAGGGTCAATCACCCAGATCCCCATCCTCTCCATGCCCGGCGACGATATCACCCACCCGATC
>ENA-UOOK01002020-UOOK01002020.1-fermentation-metagenome-genome-assembly--contig:-NODE-2020-length-25658-cov-9.627661_pt1 | contig 25658 bp, 20 predicted proteins | sample MGYA00245777_ERZ724023 | MGnify/ENA primary metagenome ERZ724023 (study PRJEB28704, sample SAMN03018312) | fermentation metagenome | biome: anthropogenic terrestrial biome; feature: soil; material... | reverse complement strand
CGGGGATTGATAGGTAACCAGGTAATAGCAGGATATCTTTCTGTTATTTATCCATTTATATATGGATTCATTATTGCTTATCTTATTAATTATCCCTTGAATTTTTTAAAAAAACAATTAACAAAGATAAGTTGTTTAAAAAATGTTAAAAAATCTAAAATTAATATTTTAGCGATAGTTTTAGCTTATATATTGTCTGGATTGCTTATTTACCTATTTATTGCTTTTATTTTACCACAGTTGGTTAATAGTGTTACTGGTCTTGTTAAAAGACTTCCGGAATATATACGTTCGACAACAAATTTTATAGAAAATTTGTCATATGATATTTTGATTCCTCCCGAAATAGCTGATTTTATAAATAATCGTTGGGCTGAAGTAGCTGAATTTATAAACGATATTGCAACTCAGTTTCTTCCAATAGTACTTTTATTCTTGAGAAATACTGCTAAATCATTTTTTAATATGTTCTTGGGAGTGATTATTTCTGTTTATATGCTAGTAGAAAAGGAACGCTTTATTAGTATATCTAAAAAAATTACTTATGGTATTTTTAGTCAGAATTTTTCAAGTAATATTATTAAAATAGCAAGAAGATCTCATGATATATTTGGCAATTTTTTAAGTGGTAAAATTCTAGACTCTGCTATTGTTGGTGTTATAGCTTTTCTTATTCTATCCATTGTAAAAATGCCATATGCCCTATTAGTCTCCTTTATAGTAGGTGTTACGAACATAATACCATTTTTTGGGCCTTTTATAGGTGCTGTACCTTCATTTATCATTATCTTTTTTGAATCTCCAATAAAGGCTTTATGGTTTCTAGTTATTATTATAATATTACAGCAGGTTGATGGTAATATTATCGGTCCAAAGATACTTGGAGATTCCCTGGGGATTTCATCATTTTGGATTTTGTTTGCTATTTTAGTTAGTGGAAGTGTATTTGGTTTCTTAGGACTAATTATTGGTGTTCCGCTATTCGTTTTAATTTATTCAATTGTGAAGGACATAATAGAGAAACGATTAAAAGAAAAAGGATTACCATTGGAAACTGAAAAATATCTTTATAAGTGATAATGATAGTGTCTGCACATTAATATATTTAACAAAGAGAAAAAAGTTATTTGATATAAATATTTTGTGTATAATATTTTAATTTTAGGATAATATAAGCTTGTGAGGTTCGTAAGAAGTATTCGGAAAAAATATATCATTAAAAAGGTCCGTAATGGATTCTTAAATAAATGATATACCGAAACCATTACGGACCTTGCTTTATTTTTATTTATACTCTATCTGGATATACCTTTAGTGATTCCTTGACTATATTCATAGCCTTGGTAAGAGCATCAATATTTAGACAATATGATATTCTAACCTCATCACGTCCTAACCCTGGAGTAGCATAGAAGTTTTCAGCAGGAGTTAAGAGTACTGTTTCATTATCTATGCTAAAGTCAGACAATAACCATTTTACATAATCCTCAGCATTTTTTACAGGAAGCTTTGCAATAACATAGAATGCTCCGCTTGGTTTCTTACATATTACTCCATCCATTTCTTGAAGTGCATTGAATACCACATCTCTTCTCTGTGTATATTCTTTCTTAACTTCCTCCATATAACTACCAGGAACTTTATTAAGACTTGCAGCGCCTACCTGATCTAGGGTAGATATACTTAACCTACCTTGGGCCAATTTCATTACCTGTGCCATTAAATCTTTGTTCTTAGATGCTATACAACCAATTCTTGCACCACAGGCACTGTACCTTTTTGATATACTATCTACAATTATCACCTTATCCATAATCTCTACTTGGTGTGCAAAGCTTGAAAATTCTAATCCATCATATACGAATTCCTTATATACTTCGTCTGAAATTACATATAGATTTTTTTCTAAGGCTATTTCCTTGATTAGTTGTATTTCTTCTTTAAATAAAACCTTCCCAGTTGGATTTCCTGGATTTGAAAAGAGAAAGCCTTTAGTCTTTGGTGTGATTAACTTTAAGATTTCCTCTTTTTCAGGCAATTTAAATCCGTTTTCTGCCTTAGTGGTAATAGGTACTACCTTTACTCCAACCATTTGTGCAAAGCCATTGTAATTTGTATAGAATGGCTCAGGGATTAGGATCTCATCTCCTTGGTCGCATAGGGCAATAAAAGAGAACAATAAGGCTTCGCTTCCACCATTGGTAATTATCATATCTTCCTTGTTGAAATCGATTTTATGCTTCTTATAATATTCTGAAAATGCTTCCAATAACTCTGGTATACCATGTGAATTTGCATAAGATAATACATCACTATTAAAATTACACACAGCTTTGAAATACTCTTTTGGAGTTTTTATATCCGGCTGTCCTATATTTAAAGGATATACCTTTATTCCCATACTTCTAGCTTCATCGGCATACGGTACTAACTTTCGAATCGGAGAAGCTTGCATAGCTTGGATTCTTTTGGAAAACGTCATAATTTTACCTCCTTCTATTTGTTTATATAAGACTAATATAAACATAATATTTATTTTTTATTATAAAGGTTTTAAATTAAGTTTGCAATATGATATTTACCATGATAAAATAATAATTAACAATAGTAAAAGAATAAAGGAGGAATTTTTATGGAAAATAGAAGATTAGTAATGATACCAGGACCTACACCAGTTGTAAGGTCTATACAAGATCAAATGGGTAGAGATACAGTAGCTTTTGGAGATCCAGGTTTTGTCAAGGATTTCAAAGGTGTACTTACTGACTTAAAAGAAATACTGGGAGCATCAGGTGAGGTATTCGTTGTAGCCGGTACTGGAACTATGGCTATGGAAATGGCTGTATCAAATACATTAAAGGCTGGTAACAATCTACTTATCGTATCACATGGATATTTTGGAGACAGATTTATTGAATTAGCTGAAAGAAAAGGAATAAATGTTGATGTAATCAGAAGTGAATGGGGTAAAATAGTACCAGTAGCAGACATAGAAGCAAAGCTTAAAGAAAAACATTATGATGCAATGACTGTTACTCATGTTGATACATCAACAGCAGCTGTAGCTCCTATTAAAGAGATAGGTGAAATGATGAAGAAATTCCCTGATACTATTTATATAGTAGATGGTGTAGCTGCTACAGTTGGTGAAAGAGAATATGTTGATGCATATAATATTGATATTTTATTGACAGCTTCACAAAAAGCATTTGGTGTTGCACCAGGACTAGAAATACTTTGGGCAAGTGAAAAGGCATTGGCTAGAAGAAAAACATTGGGAACAATTCCTGAATATTATGTTGATTTTGATAAATGGTTACCTATAATGCACGATACGTCAAAATACTATGCTACACCAGCTGTTAACATGGTTTGGGCATTACAAGAGTCAATTAGAATCATAAAAGAAGAGGGAATTGAAAACAGATACGAAAGACATATTAAAAATGCAAAGGCTATGAGAGCTGCAATAGAAGCTATGGGATTCTCAATATTAGCAGATGAAGCAAATCGTGCTGTTACATTATCATGTATTCTGTATCCTGAAGGAATTGATGATGCTAAATTCAGAACTATTTTGGCAGAAGAAGGTGCTCAAGTAGCAGGTGGTCTTGCAGCTTATGCCGGAAAGATGTTCAGAATGGGACATATGGGGAATATAGATATTCATGATATGGTAGGAGCTATTTCTGCAATAGAAAGAACTCTCTATAGATTAGGTATTGATGTACTTGGAAAAGGAGTTGCAGAATTACAAAGAGAATTGGCAAAATAGTATAGATATGTAAAGATGGGATAAAATATAAATGGGAGTGTGATTATACACTCCTGTTTTAAAACCTAGGGGGGATAGAATGATTAAGAGAGCAAGTGAAATGAAAGTAGATGTTCATCATGAATTTTTAGGAGGAAAGGGAACTTTAACAAACGTAAATTTTCTTGATAAGGAAAATGCAGCTGGAGCTGGAAGATTATTTGCGAAAAGTATATTAACTCCAGGTAGCTCTATAGGGTATCATACTCATAAAGGTGATTTTGAAAATTACTATATACTAAAGGGAAAGGCTTTAGTCAATGATAATGGTGTAGAATATACACTAGAAGCAGGAGATGCTATTCTGACAAAGAACGGTTCATCACATTCTATCGAAAACATTGGAGATACTGACTTAGAATATATAGCTTTAATATTATATGATAAAGAAAATGTATAATCATTTGTATTTTCATAAACACTTGATAGGAGGATAAACCTCCTATTTTTTTATGACCTAACCCAATTTGCGGTGGTTTTCCGAAAATTGATGGTAGGTCAGATGTCGCGAAGTCTAAATCTTTGATTTAGCTAACGTAGCCGACTTTATAGTTTGCATACCTCATAAATTTCATTTATACTGTATATAGGTGGGAAACATTACTAAGAAAGGAAGTGGATACTATTTGAACGCATTAAAAAGTAAATTTAAAGATGTTATCATGGCTGTATTGCCAGTAACTATCATTGTATTGTTGCTCAACTTTACAATAGCCCCTATAGGAAAGGAATTGATTTGGCGATTTATTATAGGAGCTATTTTTATAATCTTTGGACTGGCTATATTCTTATTTGGAGCAGATTTAGCAATACAGCCTATAGGACAGCAAGTGGGCTCCGCAATTACAAGAAAGAGGAATTTAACTTTACTAATAATTTCTGGTATATTCCTTGGATTTTTAATCAATGTTGCCGAACCAGATTTATTGGTGCTAGCTAGACAGGTCGAGCAGGTTACCGGAGGAATTTTATCACAATGGTCATTGGTTATTGTAGTATCTATAGGTATCGGTATTATGGTTTCAATAGGGCTAGCAAGGATTGTATTTAAAGTTCCCTTGAACAAATTGTTAACTGTTATATATGGAGTAATATTTTTACTTGTAATCTTATCATCTGAATCCATACTAGGAATTGCATTCGATTCTGGTGGTGCTACAACTGGATCTATGACGGTACCATTTATTCTCTCATTAGGATTAGGTGTTGCATCCACTCAAGGTAGCAAGCAATCAGAAGAGGATAGCTTTGGACTAGTTGGGATAGCTTCTACAGGACCTATGTTAGCTGTTCTTACTATGGGAGTATTAGCTGGAATTAAAACTTTAAGTGGAAGCTTACCACAAGCAGAAATAAATACAGGTATTATATCTCCATTTTTTATTAGAATGCCTAATGTTATTCATGAAGTAGCTTTAGCAATGATTCCATTAATCATCTTATTTCTAATTTTCCAATTCACTTTAATAAAATTATCAAGAAAACCTTTTGTTAAAATACTAAAGGGTCTGCTATATACTTTTATTGGGTTTGTTCTGTTTTTAAGTGGGGTTAATGAAGGTTTTATGGAAGCAGGGACTGCAATCGGTCATGCAGTAGCATCATATGGGAACAATTGGATAGTGATACTGACAGGTTTTGTGCTTGGGTTCACTGTCATATTTGCCGAACCTGCAGTATATGTATTAAATGAGCAAATAGAAGATGTAACTAGTGGACATATTAAGAAAAGCAATATTTTATATTCATTATCAATTGGAGTAGCTTTAGCAGTATCATTATCAATGGTAAGAATTTTAGTGCCCGGAATGAAATTGTGGCATCTTCTTGTTCCAGGGTATATTTTAGCTATAATACTATCGCATTTTGCGCCTAAGATTTTTGTTGGTATAGCCTTCGACTCTGGTGGTGTGGCTTCAGGACCTATGACTGCAACCTTTATTCTTGCATTTGCACAGGGAGTAGCCGATGCAACCCCTGGAGCTGATGTATTGTTAGATGGGTTTGGTGTAATAGCTATGGTTGCCTTAACACCGCTGATGGCACTTCAGATATTTGGCTTGTTGTATAAAAGAAAAGCTTCTAATAAAGGAGTTGATTTGGATGAATGATTTAAAAGGTAGAGAAGATCAACTATTAACTTTGGTAATAGTTGAATCAGAAATGGGTGGAAAAATACTGTCTGAATCGAGGAATAAAGGTATAACTGGTGGTACAATATTTCTTGGAAGAGGTACAATAAGAAATCCGATATTAAAAGCCTTTGGTCTAGACGAGGCGAAAAAAGAAATTGTACTAATGGTTACTCCATTTAGTCTTAGAGATGAGATTCACGATCACTTAACTGAAAAGTTTCATATGAATAAACCCAATCATGGAATAATACTGACCTTAAATATCAAGGAGGTATTTGGTCTACACAGTTTACCTGAGGGAAATGTTCAGAAGGGAGAGGATGAAATGAATTATGAGGTGATTTTTACAGTAGTAAAAAAAGGTCTAGGACAGCAAGTAGTCGATGCGGCAACATCTGCTGGTTCTACAGGTGCAACTATTATAAATGCCAGAGGTGCAGGAAATCACGAATATGAAAAATTCTTCGCCATGGAACTGGTTCCTGAAAAGGAAATAGTGATGATAATTATTGATAAAGACAAGACTAAAGGTATAATTAAAGCAATAGAAGAATCTGTTCATATAGATAATCCAGGGAAGGGAATCTTGTTTACAATGGATGCAAATAGGGTGACTGGATTGTATAATAGTGATAACGATAATAAGAAATAAGAAAAACTCAGTTTATCAAATAGATAGGCTGAGTTTTATATTGTTTATTCAGAAGCATAATTGTCAAAATATCCTTGGATTAGAACTACTGGAGTTCCTTTATCTCCGCTACCGCTAGTTAAGTCGCATAGACTCCCAAGTAAATCCGTAAGTCTTCTTGGAGTTGTTCCAAGGGATTCTGCTTTCCCTGCTAAGTTTAGTTCCTTACTTAAAATTCTGGTCTTTAAGGCTTTTTCCGCTTCCTCTTCTGTTAAGCCCTTGAGCTCATTATCAGCAACATATTTAAACTTAAGTTCATTTGGAAGTCCCATTAATCCATCTGTAAATCCAGGTGATACAACCGGGTCGGCCAACTCCCAAATCTTTCCTGCTGGGTCCTTAAAAGCACCATCTCCATAGACCATTACCTCAACCTTAACACCTGTTTTTTCCAATAATACTCTTTGAATTTTTTCAACATAATATTTGCAGTCTTTAGGGAATAGCTTTACTTTATCATCAGAAGCTAGGTTAGAGCCTAAAATTCCATAGTCTGGATTAAAACCGCTGCCGTCAACGGATTTTGTCAAGATATCGTCCATACCATAAACTATATTTGCTCCTGCAGCTTTTAGAATTCTCTTAGTTCTATCCCTATCATGAATGCTTGCTACTAAGACGTCCTTAGTGTAATTTAATATTGTTCTAGGATCATTTGCAAAATAGATATTACCATTTTCATTGATAATGTCCTTGTATAGCTGAACATAATCAATGCCTGTAAATGGATGCAATACTGTTTTCCCAAATAGATTTCGATAATCTTCTTCTGTAAGTACATCAGTATATGGATTAATATTTAATTCATCCATTTTATCAATATTCATAAGATGATTTCCTACTTCATCTGAAGGATAACTCAATAACAAATGAATTTTCCTATTACTTTTTGCTATTCCCTTTAAAAGAATAGAGAATCTGTTTCTACTCAGTAAAGGAAATATTACTCCAATATCATCTGGGAATTTAGATGCAATATCCTTTCCAATATCATCAGTGGTCGCATAATTACCTTGTGCTCTTGCTACAAGAGATTCGGTAACTCCTATAACATCTTTTTCTTTAAGTACAATATTCTCAGATTTAACTGCCCCTAAAACAGAATTAACAACAATATCAATCAAATCATCGCCTGATTTTATAATAGGTGTTCTAATTCCCCTTACTGTCGTACCAATTGTTCTACCCATAATTACCCTCCAGCCAAAAAATAATTTTCCTTAACAATTATATCACAAATATTTAAAATAGGAGACTTATTTGCATTTAATGATTTCTTTTTCTGTAATGATATAATCAACCGAAATATCATGTTCCTCTCTTGGAACCTTATCTACTATTTGTAAATCAAAAGCAATTGCAATCTTTGAAATATCTTTTCTTATTTTAGAGGATAGAAATTTATCATAATATCCTCCGCCATATCCTACTCTATAACCTTCTCTATCAAAAACAGCGCCTGGAACTATAACTAAATCAATTTCCGATGGATCAATATATCTGATAAACTCTTGCTTTGGTGTCAATATATTATAATATCCGGGTTCTAACTCATCAAAGTTTTTTATTATAGAAGGTTTCATAATCCTTTCTTCCTTAAAAGTAACAGGAACAGCAATGTTTTTACCTTCATTGATTCCTATTTTTATAAACTCATGGGTATTTATCTCACTACCGAAGCTTATAAATATCATTATAGTTTTGGCATCCTTATAAAACCTTGAATCCATTAGTGTATTTACTATTTCTTTGCTTAGGGAAATATTACCATTATCTCCTAACTTGGCTCTTTTAGTAAGTACTTCCCTCCTCATTATTTTTTTTTCCAAATAAATCACCTCAGATTGTTTATTTATATTCCAATTTATATTATAATATAACATTAAGGGAAAGTAAAAACTTGTCGATATTTAAAGTAAGACCATTGAGGTGATAAAATGATTAAATTTTTAGATGTTAGTAAGGAATATAAAAATGGGGTTAAAGCTCTTTCAAATATAGATCTGAATATAGAAAAAGGAGAGTTCGTATTTATAGTTGGCTCAAGTGGTGCTGGAAAATCAACACTTATAAAGCTATTATTGAAAGAGGAGAATGTCACGGAAGGCAAGATATATGTAAATGAGTTAGATATTACAAGGCTTCCCAATAGAAGAGTGCCATATATACGAAGAAATGTAGGGGTAGTATTTCAAGATTTTAGGCTTTTGCCCAATAAAACTGTATATGAAAATGTAGCGTTTGCCATGGAAATAATAGGAGCACATCCTAAGGAGATACGTCGTAGGATTCCTATGGTATTGAGTATGGTAGACTTAAGTAGGAAGGCTTCTAGCTTTCCGGATCAGCTTTCTGGAGGAGAGCAACAAAGAGTATCAATAGCGAGGTCAATTGTCAACAATCCTCCTATTTTAATAGCGGACGAGCCTACAGGTAATTTAGACCCTGATACTGCAAGAGAAGTAATGAATACTTTAACAGATATAAATGGAAGAGGGACCACCGTGCTAATGGCAACCCATGCAAAGGATATAGTCAATGAAATGAGAAAAAGGGTCATTGCGTTAGAAGACGGAAGAATTACAAGAGATGAACAGAAAGGTGGTTATGGACTTGAGATTCCGAATAATTAGGAGTATTTTCAAGCAGGGATTTCAAGGAATGTGGCGTAATAGAGGAATGGGAGTCGCTTCTGTTACTTCAATCTCTGCTGTATTGATGATATTAGGTATGATTTTAATAATAATATTGAGTATAAATAATTTTGTAGCAGACACGACTACAAAATTTGATGAAATTCAGGTGTTTCTATTAGATGATGCAACTGATGACCAATTGGATAATATAGAAGAAGAAGTGGCTAAAAATAAGGGTGTAGTATCTATACTTTATGAATCTAAGGATCAAGCTTTAGAGACTTTCAAGGAAGAATGGGGAGAAGATGCATATCTTTTAGATGGTTTGGAAAAAGATAATCCATTACCTAATTCCTATGTAATAAAATTAGAAGGTATAGAATTTGCAGAAAATGTCGTAAATAGTATAAAAGGACTTGACGGAGTCGAGGAAGTAAAATATGATAAAGATGTAATAAATAAGCTTGTTACTTTTGCTGATTACATACGACTTGGCGGAATTGTTTTAATTGCTATATTGGTATTTGTATCTGTATTCATTATTTCAAATACCATAAAGCTTACAGTTACCTCTCGCAGAAGAGAAATAAATATAATGAAATATGTTGGTGCTACGAATAATTATATTAGAGGACCATTTATAATAGAGGGTGTGCTATTAGGATTAGTTGGAGCTGTAGTCTCCATTCTCATTGTATACTTTGGGTATGAATATTTCTTTGGGCTAGTAAATGAAGGTTTATATTCGTTATTCTCTGTATTATTAGTGACACCTAAGGTGATATTTACAGATATCGCTATAATATTTTCAGCAATTGGAATGGGTATTGGAGCATTGGGAAGTATAGTTTCTTTAAAACGTTTCTTAAATGTGTAGGGGGTTGGTTATGAAGAAGAGAAGAATTGTTGCATTTCTATTAATAATAATTATTCTTTCCCTAAATGTTGTACAAGCCTATGGGGAAACTGTTGATGAATTAAGGAAACGACAAAAAGATATCAACAATAGGATAGATAAGACAAACAATGAAATAAAATCTATGCAATCACAAACTAAAGATATTTCTAAACAAATTGAGGAATTGGATTTAAAAATTGATGGTGCGGCGACTGAGCTTTCCAAGGTAGAAAATGAACTGGATAAACTCAGGTTAAAAATCACCGAAACAGAAAAAGAATTGAATGCGGCTGAAGAAAAGCTAGCTGAGCAGGAAGATACCTTTAATCAAAGACTTAGAGTAATGTATAAAAATGGGAATGTAGGTTATCTAGAGGTATTGTTGTCATCAGGCAATATAAAGGATTTTTTATCTAGGAAGGATATGATTCAATCAATTGCTGAATACGATAAAGATCTTATAAGGTTCATGAAAGAACAAAGAGATATAATAGACCAAAAAAAGACGGAACTTGAGGCACAAAGAGCTTCAGTTGAAGTAACTAAGTCTAAGATTGAAGCTAGAAAAAAGAATTTGGAAAGTGTTTCAAGAGAAAAAGAACTTTTAATGTCTAAGCTACAAAAAGATATTAAAGCTTATGAAAAGGAATATGATAAGTTAAATGAATATGCTAAAAGCATAGAATCAAAGATAGTAAAATTGCAAAGAAACACAAATCCTTATACGGGAGGAAAAATGTCTTGGCCTGTTCCTGGACATAGTAGAATAAGTTCTTATTATGGATATAGAATACATCCAATCTTCAAAACGAAGAAATTACATACAGGGGTGGATATTCCTGCACCGACAGGTACAGCTGTAAAAGCTGCAGCTGATGGTATTGTAATACATACTGATTGGTTAGGTGGATATGGAAAGGCGGTTATGGTGGATCACGGTAGTGGTATAGTTACTCTGTATGGACACAATTCTGCTATAACTGTAAAAAATGGGACTAATGTTAAACGTGGTGATACTATAGCTAAGGTAGGCAGTACAGGAAATTCAACTGGACCACACTGTCACTTTGAGGTTAGAAAAAATGGGGCATATGTAGATCCAATGCCATGGCTAAAGGGAAATTAAGGGGAATCAACAATCCCCCTTTTTTTTATGCTATCCATCTTCAGAATGACAGGAGAAATTCACAATTCACAGTTTACAATGCACAATTAAAACCTAGGATTTTTCACTATGTGTATAATGGCAGTATAGTATATTTCATGCCGTGCGGTAGCGAAGCATCTCGGGTTTAGATAAGCGATAAATAGCAACTTTTTACCAATGAATTTTATTTCATTTATTTAAATATTCCATAAAAGTGGTATAATAGAAACATTGGGCTAATAAAATAGTCTCATAACCAAACTATCGAGGTGAAGCATATGTCAAAGAAACGAAATATAATCATTGTGATTATATTGCTATTAGTTACGAATATATTTACTTTTAGCCTAACTAATTTAATGACTTTAAGGTTTAATGATAAAGTAGTTATTCCTAAAGGAGAGTATCAATATCTAATGAGTGTTAATGATGAATTCTCAAAGGCGATGAGCATTAGAGATTATGTAAACAAAAATTATCTTAGAGATGTTGATAATGATGCATTATCAGAAGGAATTATAAAGGGTATGGTTCAGGCTTTGGATGATCCATATTCGGTCTATATGACAGCCGATGAATTTGCCAGCTTTACAGATCAAACAGCAGGAATATATGGGGGAATAGGGGTCATAGTGACACCTGGTGATGACAATTTGATTACCGTAGTTTCTCCAATTGAAGATACGCCTGGTGAAAGAGCAGGTATTAAAACTGGAGACAAAATCATAAAGGTTGATGGTGTTGAATTTTATGCTGAGAACATGGATCAGGCAGTTAAGGTAATGAAGGGAAAACCAAAATCTACTGTCAATATAACATTGATGAGAAAGGATAAAGACAATAATAATAAGACTATTGATCTTGATATTGTCAGAGAGGAAATTAGACTTGTAACGGTGAAGTCTGGAATAATTGACAATGACATGGGCTATATAAAAATAACGTCATTTGATGAAATCACCTACGAGGATTTTAAAAAGCATTTAACTTCACTAGAGAAGGCAAATGTTAAAGGATTGATACTTGATGTAAGAAATAACCCTGGAGGGTTACTGAATATATGCGCAGATATAGCTGATGAGTTATTAGGAGAAGGAGATATTGTATATACACAAACTAAAGATGGTGAAAGAGAATATCTGAAGTCAAATAAGAAACAAAATACTCTGCCTTTGGTTATGTTAGTCAACGAAGGAAGTGCAAGTGCATCTGAGATATTAGCCGGAGCTATAAAAGATCATAATCGTGGAGAACTAATAGGAACTACTACATTTGGTAAAGGAATCGTTCAAAGGATTAGGGATTTAACCGATGGTTCAGGAATAAAATTGACAGTATCTGAATATTTTACTCCTAATGGCACCAATATTCATGGTATTGGTATAGCACCCGATATTGTAGTAGAGTTAAATGAAGATGTTGAGAACATTGGGTTGGAATTCCTTAAGGAAGACAATCAGCTGCAAAAGGCGATTGAGGTATTGAGAAGTAAAATATAACATTAATTAAGAGGTGAATAGGTGTGAACGGGTTATATCTAATTATGTATTTTACATTAATTGATATTGTAAATACCTTAGTATCACCTTTTTTTATTGCAATTTTTCTTATTATCATATATCAGTATTATAATCTCAATAAGTCTGACTACGGGCTTTCAATTAATAAAAAATCTGCACTTTCTAAAGCAATCAACTCCAGTCTATATGGTATATTTGGAGGTTTTTTGTCCACCATAGCCTTTATTTATCTTGAAGTCGTTATCGTACCCAAGGATTTTATGTACATATTGACTACTGCAATAGTATTGTCCCTTATAAACCCGAGATTTATGTGTTTTGCTTATGGGGGGAGTATTTTATCCTTATTTAGTTTAGTCTTTAATTTTCCTAAAATAGAAACCAAAGATATAATGCTCGTAGTAGCTACACTTCATATTGTGGAAAGCTTATTGATATTTTTAAATGGATATAAAGGAAAAATTCCAGTTTTCTATGAACATAAAGGAGAATATGTAGGAGGATTTAATATCAACAGATTTTGGCCAATACCGTTTGTTATATTTGTTGGTGATGGATTAATAAAGCCAATGACGCTTATGGCTATACTTGCTTATGGGGATTTTACAACTTCGTATCCAAGACGTAAAACTATCATTACAAGCATTGTGTTGCTTGCCTATAGTTTTATTTTATTGTCTTTGACTAAGGCTAATATAAATCCATTAATTCCACCAATATTTGCGTTGATAGGGCATGAATTCATTCTAAGCTCAAATGAAATAATGGAAAAAAAGAAGAGCCCAGTATTTACTACTACTTTAAATGGTGTTAGGGTAATGGAAGTAGCTAAAAATGGGATAGCAAAGGATATAGGAATTGAAACAGGAGATGTCATATTGAGCATAAATGAAGCGATTATAAAGGACGAAAAAGATATTGCAGAAATAGAAAGCCTAGATAACTCTATATTGAAAATTCATTATTTTAATCGTAAGAAAGGGCTTACTACCAAAAACTATAGAGGTAATAAAAAAACCCTAGGAGTTTCAATAGTTCCTAGGGTAATGTACTAGCCAGTTTCGATAAATCAACAGAATAGATGAATTCTTTTTTATCGGTTTCAAATGGTGCAATCAAATCCACATAGATAAGATTCTTTTCCTTATTGTAGAATATGGTATGACTGTTCACATTTGTCAATGATTTTAAAACCTTATTATCAATACTGTATTCATGAATTGTATAATTGTTATTACCTTGGTTTTTTTCCAGAACCAATAATTCATTTTCAGAAATAGCGAATATTGATGCTATATTTTTATCTATGATATCATATTCTTTAAATTTATCTAAATTAAATATATGGAGAATATTTCTATCATCCTTCTCATTTGTCTTCGAATATGCGATTTTATTGTTGCTGATAATCCTAGGAGATAAACCTGAATCAATCATACGAAGGTTTCTAAAATCATCAGTATAATATATATTGTTATTTACATTGTTTTCATTCTTTTCTACTAGAATTATGAAATCTTTATTGACTCTTAAATCTATAAAATGTTGCTTAAATGAATTAATTTTTTCAATTTTGTCGTTTACAATATTGTAATTAAATAAATTAGTTATATTGTCATCATAATCTAATAAATAAATATTGTCCTTATCATGCCAACGTACTAGTGATGGTATGATCCCTTCGTCAAAGATTATCTTGTAAGCTTTTTTTTCATACCTTCTAATAATAAATAGCTCTGACATAGTACCATTGTTTTCAATTAGGGATACCTGTTTGTAATCAGGGCTAAAGCTAGCTGATAGAATATGAGAATTGGTACGATAAATATTGGAACTTTCATTTTTCTTTATATCATAGCACCATAGGCTTTCGTATTCTAAGGCAGTATTTGCATCTATCTCATTTTTCCTATACAATAAAAAGTTATCCATTATATAATCCAATATTTGACCCTCATCAATATAGGATGATATAAGCCTCTTGGCAGATTTCAGTACTTCACCGCTGTTTGCATCTATATCTACGGATAGATTTACAAGTGGAGCTTCGTAATTATCCTTGTCGAAAATACTGTTGTAGGTAATATTCCATATATATCTTTCATTGATATTAGATAAATTTACATCTGGCAATGTATTTGCAGTGACATTAAAATCAGACTTTACCTTATTGATGACATCATTTACGCAAAGTTTGATTCCTATTGTACTAAAGTTATCATTTATTATGTTAAATTTAATATCGTCTAGATTAATTGCCTTTGCATTAACTAATTCTATGAATATTTGCGGAATAGCTAGTTGAACATTGTCCTCTTCTAATTCATTCAATACATGAATATTGATTATATTTCCCTTTTTTACAATTTGATCGACCTTAACGCCTGAAGTTTCTATAAGCCCAACGGAGACTAGGAGCTTCACATCATTGTTTTTTTTAACTACCTCAACAGATGGCTTAATAGCCTGATACCCTTTTGATAAGATAACTTTATCAATTTTATATTTTAATTCTGTATCTTCAACTGATACTTGGGTATCTCTATTTAAGAAAGGTAAGTCATCTATTTTGCATCCTACTAGAGAAATTGCTACAAATAAAATTAGGATTATTGATAAAATATGCTTCATAAGAGTTTTCGCCTCCTTCTCTTAATTTTACAATATATTATAAATTTCATCAATATTAGTTTTGACAATAATGCAGAATATTATATAATAGTTAATGAACAAATGTTCATGGAAGGTGATAAATAATGAACGAGTTTAAAATAGAATCAAGCTATAAACCTACAGGAGATCAGCCAGAGGCTATAGAAAAATTGGTAGAGGGACTAAATAAGAATCTTAAGCACCAGACGCTTTTAGGAGTAACGGGTTCTGGTAAGACCTTTACCATGGCAAATATTATCGAAAGAGTGCAGAAACCAACTTTGGTAATAGCTCACAATAAAACACTTGCATATCAATTGGCTAGTGAGTTTAAAGAATTTTTTCCAAACAATGCAGTAGAATACTTTGTGAGCTATTATGATTATTATCAGCCAGAGGCATATGTGCCTCAAACTGATACTTATATTGAGAAGGATAGTTCCATTAACGATGAAATAGATAAGCTTAGGCACTCTGCAACAGCGTCACTTTTTGAAAGAAGAGATGTAATCATCGTTGCATCTGTTTCATGTATATATGGCTTAGGAGACCCTATAGATTATGAAAATCTTACTTTGTCACTACGTCCTGGTATGATTAAGGATAGAGATGAAGTAATGAGGAAGCTTATAGATATACAATATATGCGTAATGATATCAATTTCGTTAGGGGGACCTTCAGAGTAAGAGGAGATGTATTGGAGATATTTCCTGCGGCATCAAGTGAAAATACCATAAGAGTTGAGTTTTTTGGTGATGAAATAGATAAGTTGGTTGAAGTTAACCATTTGACAGGTGAAATCATTGGTTATAGAAACCATGTATGGATTTTTCCGGCTTCCCACTTTGCAACTACTGAAGATAAAGTGAATAAAGCTATAGAAACAATTGAAATTGAGTTAAATGATAGGGTAAAGGAGTTCAAAGATCAGGAGAAGTTGTTGGAAGCACAGAGAATTGAGCAACGAACCCGTTATGATATAGAGATGTTAAGCGAAATGGGATTTTGCTCAGGAATAGAAAATTATTCTAGGCATTTGAGTCAAAGACCTGCTGGCAGCAGACCTTATACATTGATAGATTACTTCCCTGATGATTTTTTGATTATAGTTGATGAATCCCATGTGACTATACCACAAATTAGAGGAATGTATGAGGGAGATAAATCCAGAAAAACTAATCTAGTTGAATATGGTTTCAGATTGCCATCAGCTCTTGACAATAGACCATTAAAATTTAGAGAATTTGAAAAAATGGTAAACCAGATAGTTTATGTATCTGCTACACCTGGTCCTTATGAGAATGAGCACACTCAAAATACCGTTGAGCAGATTATCAGACCTACAGGGCTATTGGATCCGGTTATTGAAGTAAGACCTACAACCCATCAGATAGATGATTTGGTCACTGAAATAAATAAAACAGTAGATAAACAGGAAAGAGTTCTGGTGACTACTTTGACAAAGAAGATGGCTGAGGATTTGACTAATTACTTCAAAGAAATTGGAATAAAAGTTACCTATCTGCACTCTGATGTTGATACAATAGAGCGTATGGAGATTATAAGAGACTTAAGGCTAGGAAAATATGATGTCTTGGTTGGAATCAATCTTTTACGTGAAGGTTTGGATTTGCCGGAAGTATCTCTAGTGGCAATACTTGATGCCGACAAGGAAGGATTTTTAAGAAGTGAGACTTCCTTGGTACAGACCATAGGAAGAGCTGCGAGAAACGTAGATGGAAAAGTTGTAATGTATGCAGATAATATTACAAAATCTATGGAAAAGGCAATATATGAAACAAATAGAAGAAGAGAGATTCAAAATAAGTACAATATAGACAATAATATAATCCCTAAATCTATTGTTAAGGGTGTAAGGGATATTATTGAGGCAACTATTGTGGCAGAGGAAGAAGTAAAATATGATGAAACCTTTAGCAATGAAGAGGTTGAAGTAATGATTACAGGTCTTGAATCTGCTATGCTTAAGGCAGCAGAAGAGCTAAACTTTGAAAAAGCTGCTGAACTAAGGGATAAAATGTTAGAGTTAAAGAAGATGATAAAACATTGAGGTGTAAATAATGACAAAAGATAAAATTATTATCCGGGGGGCTAAGGTGAATAACCTAAAAAATGTGAGTCTAGAACTACCAAGAAATAAATTTATAGTATTTACTGGTCTTAGTGGTTCAGGTAAATCATCCTTAGCCTTCGATACAATATATGCAGAAGGACAAAGAAGATATGTTGAATCTTTATCCAGTTATGCAAGACAATTTTTAGATCAAATGGATAAACCTGATGTGGAATATATAGAAGGGCTTTCACCTTCTATTGCAATTGACCAAAAGACCACATCCAAAAATCCAAGATCAACTGTTGGTACAGTTACAGAAATCTATGACTATTTAAGACTTTTATTTGCGAATATCGGAACTCCATATTGTCCTAAGTGTGGCAGAGAAATTACAAGTCAGACTGTCGAGCAAATGGTAGATAAGATAATGGAACTACCTGAAAGAACAAAAATGCAAGTTTTAGCACCAATCATTAGAGGAAAAAAAGGAGAGCATACAAAAGTTCTTGGGCAGGTTAAAAAAGAAGGGTTTGTAAGAGTAGTTATAGATAACGAATTACACGAATTATCAGAAGAGATTAAATTAGAAAAGACAAAGAAACATACTATAGAAATTGTAGTAGACAGGATAATTGTTAAAGAAGGAATTGAAGGAAGACTTGCTGAATCTTTGGAAACAGCGTTAAAGCTTGGGGATGGATTAGTTATAGTTGATTTGATGGATGGAAATAGAAAAATGTTTAGCTCTAAGCTGGCCTGTCCCGATCATAATATAGCTATCGAAGAACTGTCTCCGAGAGCATTTTCATTCAATAGTCCATTTGGTGCATGTCCAACTTGTAACGGCTTAGGCTCTCATAAAGAAATTGAACCAGACTTAATAATTCCTAACAAAGAACTTAGTATCAATGAAGGAGCTATAGCACCATATAGCAATGCAAAAGAAACAACATACTACTTTCAGATGATTAAAACCGTAGCTGAAAAAAATAATTTTAGTATGGATAAACCTATAAAGGAAGCACCAAAGAAGTTTATGGAAGAATTGTTATATGGTACTAAGGATAGTATCAAGTTTGAATTCAACAGCCATTTTGATGATGAAGGTATGCGAGCATTCAATGGGAGATTTGAAGGAATCATACCAAATCTGCAAAGGAGATATATGGGGACAAACTCTGACTATATGAAGGAAAAAATAGAGGAATATATGGTAGAAAGTCCATGTCCACATTGTCATGGAAAGAGATTGAAAGAGGAAGTATTGTCTGTAAAGATAAATGGACTAAATATTTCCGAGGTGACTGACCTATCTGTGACAAATTCAATTGAATTCTTCAATAATTTAAAGTTGACAGAAAAACAGAGGATTATTGGCGAACAAGTTCTTAAGGAAATAAATGAAAGATTAAAATTTTTAAAAAATGTTGGACTAGATTATTTGACCTTATCTAGAATGGCAGGGACTTTATCAGGAGGAGAATCCCAGAGAATCAGATTAGCGACACAAATAGGCTCTGGCCTTGTAGGGGTAGTATATGTACTGGATGAACCTAGTATAGGACTTCATCAGAGAGATAATGAAAAGCTTATAGCAGCCCTAAGGAGTCTTACAGAAGCGGGAAACACCTTAATTGTTGTTGAACATGATGAGGATACAATGTATGAAGCCGACCATATAGTTGATATTGGTCCAGGAGCTGGTATTCATGGCGGAGAAATTATTGCCCAGGGAACAGTAGAAGAAATCAAAAATAATCCAAATTCCATAACAGGTGCTTATCTTTCAGGCAGATTGAAAATTGAGATACCTGAAAAGAGAAAGGCAACTAATGGAAAGTGGCTTGAGGTAATTGGAGCAGAAGAAAATAATTTAAAAAATATAGATGTAAAAATCCCATTAGGGCTATTTACCTGTGTTACTGGTGTATCCGGCTCAGGTAAAAGCTCTTTAGTCAATGAAATAATATATAAGGCATCGGCTTCTAAATTGAATCATGCAAAGATAAAACCGGGAAAGCATAAAGAAATAAAAGGATTTGAATATTTAGATAAGGTAATAGCCATCGATCAAAGTCCTATAGGCAGAACTCCTAGATCTAATCCTGCAACTTATACAGGATTATTTGACAGTATAAGAGATTTATTTGCAATGACAAATGAGGCAAAGATGAGGGGATACCAAAAAGGTAGATTTAGCTTCAATGTCAAAGGTGGAAGATGTGAAGCATGTAGTGGTGATGGTATATTAAAAGTAGAGATGCATTTTTTGCCTGATGTTTATGTTCCTTGTGAAGTATGTAAGGGTAAAAGATATAACCGAGAAACCTTACAGGTTAAATATAAGGGCAAATCAATTTCAGATGTTCTAGATATGACTGTGGAAGAAGGAGTAGAGTTCTTCCAGAACATTCCCAAAATTAAAAGAAAGCTAGAAACCTTATATGATGTTGGCTTAGGCTATATTAAAATAGGGCAGCCATCTACTGAACTGTCAGGAGGGGAAGCGCAAAGGGTCAAGCTGGCAACAGAGCTTTCTAAAAGATCAACAGGTAAGACTATATATATATTAGATGAGCCTACAACAGGACTTCACTCTGCTGATATTCATAAGCTGGTGAAGGTATTAAATCAATTGGTAGAAGGAGACAATACCGTAATAGTTATAGAGCACAATTTAGATGTAATCAAAACAGCTGATTATATTATAGATTTAGGTCCTGAAGGTGGAGATCAGGGAGGAAAAGTTATTGCCACTGGTACTCCTGAAGAAATATGTAAGGTTAAAAATTCATACACTGGACAATTCCTAAAGAGAGTATTAGATTCTTCGTCATCCCGAGTGTAGTCGAGGAATCTCCGAATTTCTCTTTGTTCAAGTGGACATAAAATAGATAATAAATGGAGGTAAAGGATGCTATCTACAATTATCAGCTCAGTAATTTCACTTTTTTTAATATTATTTGTGGGAGTATATGCTAGTAAAAAAGGTATAATAACACCTGCCATAAATAATGCACTCATTGATATATTAATGAAATTAACATTGCCATTATTGATACTTTCATCATATATGTCCGGATTTGATGCACAAGTAAAGAATAATGTATATCAAGCTTTCTATTATAGTTTAATCACACATATTTTCTTATTTGCAATCTCTTATATTTTATTGATTGCTGTAAAAGGCAATAAACGTGATGTTATGAATTTTTCTAATATATTTACTAATACAGGTTTTATTGGGTTCCCGTTGTTAAATGCAGCATATGGTCCGGAAGGGGTTATATATGGCACCGCTTATAATATGATTTTCAATATTTTTTTATGGTCATATGGGATTATGTTATATAAAGGGAAAGGAAAGGATAATAACATTAAGAAAGAAATGCTAGATTTATTAAAAAATCCAATAATTATTACTATATTGATTGGTTTGTTTATAATGGTTTTCTCAATAGAGGTACCACCGGTATTATATTCTAGTATCAAACTAGTAGGTGATATAACGGGACCACTATCTATGATAGTAGTAGGGGTAATACTCTCCAACGTTAACTTTAAGGAAAATATGAAGGACTGGAAGGTACACTATGCAGTCATCAGTAAGCTTATAATCATTCCTCTTTTAATAGCATTGATTTTTCATTTAATGGGGAAATCATCTCTTGTAACAAAGTCTATAGTATTGCAAGTAGCCATGCCAACCGCAACATTGGCCTCTATTTTTGCTGAGAAGTATAATAAGGAATTGGGCTTTTCAACAATTTTAGTGGTATTGACGACCTTATTTTCTGTTTTAACTATACCTGCTTTTGTTGTATTATTACAATATATTTAAGATATGTGTTATTTTTAACAATAATTTTATGAATTTCGTGGAATGGTTGTTTTATTTTATGCAATAGTGTAATATTATATTAAATAGACTAAATTATAAAAGGAGGAAATTGAATGAAGAAGAATCTGATACTAGGTCTTGCCATTGTTATGACATTGTTCTCTGCAGTAGCTTATGCTGAACAAGGAATATCAGTTAAAATTGACTCTGCTAATGTTGAATTTAATGATGATATAGGTAGACCATTTATTGATGAAAACAGTAGGACACTCGTACCTTTCAAAGCAGCATTGGAGGCTTTTGGTGCTGAGGTAGAGTGGAACAATGAAACTAGAACTGCTGTAGCTAAAAAAGGTGACGTAACTGTAGAGGTTCCTATAGGAGAGCCTTATGTACTTAAAAATGGAGAAAAGATAGAGTCTGATACAGTTGCAGTTATTAAAGAAGAAAGAACATATCTACCTATAAAAAAAGTTATGGAAGCTTTTGGTGCTGAAGTACAATGGGATGCTGATACTAGAACAGTTAACATAATAACTGAATCTGTTGACGCTAAAGCAAAGATATTGGAAGCATATGAAAAATTCTATGCATGGAAGAACTATGATATGAATGCATTGATAAACATGTCTATGTCCGTACCAGGTGAAGATGGAAGTATGCAAGAAGTTAATATGAAAATGGATATGGATGCTACTACTTTCACCGATCCAATGAAAATGAAAGCAACTGTAAATATGATGGTGGATGCAGGTGATGATAAATTATCTCAACCTTTGATGGAAATGTATATGTCAACTAAGGGAAATAAGTATAGTACTTATATGCTTATCAATAATCCAGAAACTGGTGAGTCCCAATGGGTTAAACAGGAAATAGAAGATGAAGAATATATTAAGCTACTTGATCCTAATAATGAGGAGATGAAGGCTCTTAATGAGAAATCAATGACTGATGTAAAATACCTAGGAACTTATCCTTCTGAAACAGGCAATCTTCAAAAATATGAAGTAACAATTTCCTATAAAGACATAGTTGGACTAATGGATCAAAATTTGTCTGTGTTCAAAGATGCTTTAGGTGAAGATGCACAACTAGGTTTAGATTTATTGGGTAGTTTTGATGATGTAAAATGCACAATATATCTTGATGAATCTACAGGAGAATTTGTGAAACAGGAAATGGACTTTAGTTCTTTACTAAGCAAGGCTATGGAACAAATGATGGGTACAATAGCTGAAGAAGCTCCTGAAGGTGTTACTGAAGATGAAATGAACAATGTTACTGAAATGCTAAAGAACATCAAAATGGATATGGTTGCTGAGTATAAAAATATAAATGCTGCAGAAGATTTTGAAATACCAAAAGAAGCATTAGATGCTATACCAGCAGAAGATCTGATAGAAGTAGAAGAATCAACTGAAAATGCTAAAGTAGAAGAAACAGAAAAAGAATAGTATTCTAAGCTCTATTCAGATATTAATATTTGAATAGAGCTTTATTTTTATTGACTTAAAGAAGAATTTATGTTAATTTAGAATTAGATTTAAGAAAAGGAGTGGTGTTTTATGGATAGAATAATTGAGAGTGTAAAAAATAAAAAATCATATGATACTACTCTAGGTGTAGGTAAATAGATAAACACAGATAAAATTTAATCTGCTTTTTGTTGCACCTTGGTAGTGTTAAAGTACGGAAAAGATACCAGGGTATTTTTATGCCCAAAAATAGTGAAAAATTGGGAGGAAACAACAAATTGTTAGAAAGATTATATGAATTAGGTTTAACCAATGAGTTATTAAATGAGTATAAAAGTGAAATCGAAAATTATCATATAGGTAGAGTCATTGCAGAGTATAGGGGTTCATATAAAGTGGCTACAGAAGAACAAGACATATTGGCTAGGGTCACAGGTAAGTTTATGAAGTCAACATTTGATATAAGTGAATTTCCAGCTGTTGGAGACTGGGTTATTGTAGATAGAACTACAAATAACGATGGTGATGGAATAATATCCAGAGTACTTCCTAGAAAAAGCTATGTTTCAAGGAAGGTGGCTGGAATTAAAACAGATGAACAGATAATTGCTTCAAATATTGATACCTTATTTATCTGCATGTCAGTAAATAATGATTTCAATTTAAGAAGATTGGAAAGATATATTACCATAGGCTGGAATAGTGGTGCAACACCGGTAGTTATTCTCACAAAGATAGACTTAAATAATGACTTGGAATCATTGAAAAGTGAAATCGAGGAAGTAGCTATAGGCATAGATATATTTTATGTTAGTTCACTAACCGGTGAAGGAATTGATGAAATTGAAAAATATCTGAAACTTGGGAAGACCATAGGCTTTATTGGTTCTTCAGGTGTGGGGAAATCAACCTTGATAAATTATTTATTAGGTGAGGAGAGAATGCAGGTAGGAGATATCAGAGAAGATGATTCAAAGGGCAAGCATACAACAACTCACAGAGAATTGATTGTATTAAAGAATAAGGGTATTGTAATAGATACTCCAGGTATGAGGGAGATACAGCTTTTAGATGATACTGAAGGAATAGAAAACTCTTTTAATGATATTACTGAATTGGCAAAAACATGTAGGTTTAGCGATTGTAAGCATGCGAAGGAGCCTGGTTGTGCTGTTAGAGCTGCTATAGAAGATGGTACCCTGCCTCAAGAGAGACTGGATAGCTATAATAAGCTTTTAAGAGAAGTACAATTTATTGAACGAAAGAACAATACAAAAGCTCAACAGGAGCATAAAAAGAATATGATGAAATTTTATAAAGAAGTAAGAAATATTAAAAATAGACCGTAGAATCTTCCTCGAGGTATGTTAGTATAGTATATACAGGCTCGCTATAAAAAGGAATGAAAGCAAGTAGAACGTTCTACTTGCTTTCATTTTTTTTTATAAACTTATGATAAATAAACGATATTAATTCCCATAATAAAAATGCAAGTATGATAAGTACTATAATTTCCATTGTTCCTATTCTCTTAAGCAATGGTCTCACTCCTAAATCAAACTTTTTATAAGAAACTACTAGACATTACTATTATACCAAATATTAATGAATTTTAAAAATGAAATGTATAAACAGTATTCTAATGTGACCAAACAACATTTTATCATATATTAATGTGGCTAATGATTGAATTTTACTATATGATACTATATAATTTACTAAAGAGAATATATTAGTAGTTAATAAAATTAATAACAAATAGGGATAATTTATGGCAATTAAGGAGTGAAAGCAATTGGATATTATTAAAAATTGCAGAAATATTTTAATTGAATATGAGATTATAGTATTTGCTTATGTTTTTGGTTCCTATGTTAGTGGCAAATTAAGAAATGATAGTGATATTGATATTGCTATATATTTAAATAATCAGATGTCGACAGATGAATACCTAGATTTAAAGATGAAATTGACAACTGCGTCTAAAAGAGAAGTAGATCTTATTATATTAAATTCAGCAACTCCATTATTAAAATTTGAGATATACAAGAAACATATATTGCTATTTACCAGAGATGAAATTGAGGAGTCTAATTTTAAAGTTAAAACGCTATTTGAATACAATGACGTGAAAAGATACTTGGAATTATCATATAGAAGGAATATAGATAGATTGAAAAAAGAGGTTGATGTAAATGGTTAATACTACAGTGGTCAAGCAAAGATTAAATCAAATACTAGAATCCTTGAAGAAAATTGAAAGATATGAAAACTTGTCTTTAAGAGATTTCTTAGATGATGATATAGTACAAGATGTAGTAGAATACAATTTATTTATTATTATAAATATGATGGTAGATATTGTTACTCATATTGTAGTAGATAACAATATTGGGAATCCATCAACACTCGGAGATGCATTCGATATATTGAACAAAGAAAAATATATAGACGAAAAAGATACGAAGCTTTATAAAAGCATGGTTGGGCTTAGAAATATACTATCGCATGAGTATTTAAAAATTGATAAGAACATAATTTACGATATCCTTAAATATAAATTAAAAGATATAAAAAAATTCATTGTTTTTATAGACGAAAGTTTTCTTTAAATTTAGAGTGTATGAGAGGTATGGATTATGATAAACATATCTATTCTTAATAAACTATTGATTCCTTGGAGTTACTATTCACAGTCAACCAGTAGTCATCTGAGCATACATTCTTGTCATCCTGAGTTTTGCAGTATGATTACAGCTTTCGAAGGA
>ENA-UOOK01002019-UOOK01002019.1-fermentation-metagenome-genome-assembly--contig:-NODE-2019-length-25660-cov-6.166491_pt1 | contig 25660 bp, 25 predicted proteins | sample MGYA00245777_ERZ724023 | MGnify/ENA primary metagenome ERZ724023 (study PRJEB28704, sample SAMN03018312) | fermentation metagenome | biome: anthropogenic terrestrial biome; feature: soil; material... | reverse complement strand
ACTGAAGCCACCAAGGAAAACGCGAAAGCCTGCGAAAGCGTTTTGCTTGGTAAAGATTGAATGCGAAATGTTGAGACTGACGACAGACTAGTATTTTCTAGGTAGTCGCTCACGCTGGCTACCACAAGCATGAGCGAAGTGAAGAAACCGCACTAGTTGCCTAATTTTCGTGAATTAGGCGATTTTTCTACCGGTTAAGGAATTGCCTGCAATTCCCTCCGGTCAAAGGAGGTTATCTGTTGAAAGCAGAATTCATCAATCCTTTTGTGGGAGCAGCTTACGACATTATTAAAATGGTTACGCAAACCCAGGCGAGTAAAGGAGAACTCGCGCTCGCCAATTCGCCAATCCGTGGTAATGAAGTGAATGTGGTGATTGGTGTAACCGGGGATTTAGCCGGACAGATTATCTTGTGCATGTCCGAAGCTACCGCCCTGGAGTTCGCGACAAAGATGTTAATGAATTTGGCCACCGAAACCTTTAATGAATTAGCAAAAAGCGCCATCTGTGAGTTGGGAAATATGATTCTAGGGAATGCCGTGACCAATCTAGGGGATAATGGTTATTTTTGTACTTTAACACCGCCGACTTTGTTTATCGGTAAAGATGTTGCTGTTTCGACCCAAGTTTTACGATTTTTAGTGGTTCCCCTCGAGACCGAGTTCGGCGCGATCACCATTAATGTTGCACTACAGGAAAAACCGGGTAAGGGGGGATATTAAGTGCATGCGACCAAAGTTGATCAGTTGATCCCTGGGATGGTTCTGGCCCAGGATGTTCTCATTCCCAGAACCGGGGTGACGTTATTGTCGGTCAATACAAAGCTGACGGTGGAGATGATCCGCCGGATTGGTTATTTTGATATTAACACCGTGTATGTGGCCGCCCTGGAAAAGAGTGATAAAGAGAAGAATGAAGAGATTTTGGCGCCGGTGATGGCGGAGACCCATGATAAGTCGGTGGCCGCGGTGGAGAATTTTATCACCAATTATGATCAGGACCGTTTTACCCAGCAAATCCTTGACGGACTGGTCGGTGACCTTTTAGAACAGGTGGAAATGGACGCGGATTTACTACTTAACCTAACCCATATGAAGAGTTACGATAATTATCTCTTTTCCCATGCGGTGAACGTTAGTATTATGAGTATCATCATCGGTGAACAGCTTGGTTACTCCAAGGCGGAATTGGGGCAGTTGGGAGTGGCGGCGCTGCTCCACGACATTGGGATGCTCCGGATTTCTGTAAAGACTTGGCGTAACAACGGGAGCCTAACACCCGACGAATACCAGGAAGTAAGGAACCATCCCTTTTATGGGGCAGAGTACTTATCAAAGAAGATGACCGAAGATATCCGGGCGGTTGCCGCCCAGCATCATGAGAGGTATGATGGTTCCGGTTACCCGCGGGGCTTGAAAGGGAGTAATATTAATTACAAAGCGCGGATCGTAGCCTTAGCCGATGTCTATGATGCTTTGATCTCGGATCGGCCTTATCGTGCCCGGCTTAATCCCCAGGAGGCGATCAGGTTGATCGTTTCGGATCAGGAGGGTTTCGACCCGCAATTGTTAAAAGTATTCCTGTTAACCATGGCTGTTTATCCCATCGGAACTTACGTGAAACTAAATACCGGGGAAATTGGGAAAGTGATCCGCATCACGAAAAACCAACCCTTTCGGCCGATCCTTACCATCTATAGTGATCGTCAGGGGAAGATCCTGGAGGTGCCGATCCGTCTTGATTTGAACCAGGACGAGAATCATCTATTATACGTTAAAGAAACTTTAACGGGTGCGGAACATGAAAAAATCGCGCAACAGATCAGTAACAGTTTCCCCAAGCAAAAATAAGGATGGATCCAATGGAAAAGATTAAATCAAAGTCAATTGCCGTGACCGCTTGCCACTAGCAGGCGGTTTTTCGTTGTAAGTGGAGGGCAGATCCAGGATCTACCGGTCTATTTAGCTCGAAAGATTACCGAAATTATGTTATAATTTTTATGTCAAGTCGTGAAGCGCGTTACTGATCGTGGGCTATCAATATATTGTATCGAAATCCTCAAATCAAATAACAACGCAAAAAGCCAATAAAGGAAGGAGATTGTGATGTCCCGGAAATACTGGAGCCTGAGACGGATCATGGTTGTGATTATTGTTTTTGCCCTTACTACCGGGCTCCTGTTTGGTGGAAGATTTCTGTACGAGAAGTTTTTCCAACGTCATCCGTTGCAAAAATGGGTGCGCACCAACCCGGCAATCACCAGCTACGAGCTTATGGAGCAAGGAGCAGGGCTACGCCTCGAGCTAGAGCTTGAATCGGCGCAAGTAGAGAACTTGCAGGAGATCCTGGAGCCTTTCCTCCGTGAAGTGCTGGTTAGGAAGGAGCAACCGGTAACCGAGATTTTGATTGCGAATGAACCTTCTCCGGAATTGGCGGAGGTCTATTATAAACTAAGTTTTGCCTTGGAAGAAGCGAAAATGACCGGAGAATATAATACCCTTTACGAAGTCCTCCAGGACCTCCAAAGGGAAGCAGGAGAAGCGGATTTCCGGATCTATCTTGGTGCTGATTTCCTTTATGTCCAATTGAAGAAGGGAAACGAAAACTATTTTCGTGTGCTGCCCAGAAATGAAGGGGTCCAAAGCGGCTTGGCCGTAACCGTTAGCCCGAAAGGAGGGAAAGGCTGATGCGAAAAGAAGTGTTGCTTGGGTTCGGCGGTGGTGTACTGGTCTTTTTGTTTGCCCGCGGTTTTGATCCAATGCCTTTCCTGCTTTTAGGGGGATTCTTCCTTATTCTCCGCTTTTATCTTCAGGGCCGCGGTTTGGAGAAAAATTACGAAACCCTGGAGATGTCAGGGGAGAGGGGAACCATCAGCCAAGTAACCTTTGCCGATATCGGCGGTCAGGAGATGGCTAAACGGGAGTTGATGGAAGCCCTTAATTTCCTGAAAGATGAAGAAAAGGTCAAAGATTTAGGGATCAGACCGTTAAAAGGGATTCTCATGAGCGGACCGCCAGGTACCGGAAAAACTTTAATGGCGAAGGCGGCGGCTTCCTACACCGATTCGGTTTTTTTAGCAGCCTCCGGTTCAGAGTTTATTGAGATGTACGCCGGGGTGGGAGCCCAACGGGTGCGTCAGCTCTTTAGCCGAGCACGCAAACTGGCGAAAAAAACCGAAAAGAAAAAGGCCATTATCTTCCTGGATGAACTGGATGTCCTCGGTGGGAAAAGAGGGAAACACACTTCTCATCTGGAATATGACCAAACCTTAAACCAATTATTGGTTGAGATGGATGGGATCAAAACAGCCGATGAGACCAAAGTTTTGGTGATCGGGGCGACCAACCGAGTGGACTTGCTGGATGATGCGTTGCTCCGTCCCGGACGTTTTGACCGCCGGGTGCAGGTGGATCTGCCGGAGAAAGAAGGACGGTTAAAAATCCTGGAGATTCATACGAAAAACAAGCCGTTAGCGGTTGAAGTCAACTTGGAAACCATTGCTGAAAATACTTTCGGCTTTTCCGGCGCCCATCTGGAATCCCTGGTGAATGAAGCGGCGATTCTTGCTTTCCGCCAGGACAAGCAGGAGATCGGTAATGGAGAGTTAGAAGAGGCGATTGATAAGGTGATTCTCGGTGAGAAACTGGAACGTAAACCCTGCCGGGAGGAATTACGCCGGGTGGCGGTGCATGAGACCGGCCATGCCTTGATCAGTGAGACGGTCCGTCCCGACTCGGTCGGTACGATCACAGTAGCGCCACGGGGCAAGGCTTTAGGTTTTATGCGCCCGAATGGGAAAGATGAACGCTTTCTCTACACGAAAGAGAATCTGGAGGACCAGATCGCCGTCTTTCTTGGCGGGGCGGTCGCTGAAGAGTTGGTTTATGGCGGACGCAGCACCGGTGCCAGCAATGACCTGGAGCAAGCGGTGAAATTAGCGAAAACCATCATTAAAAACGGGCTTTCCCCATTGGGAATCATCGATGATGATTATACGCCCAAAGAGCGGATTAATGAGGCTTTTTCCACGATTATTGAAGCCCAGGAAGAACGGGTGCGCCAGATCCTGACGGAAAAACGCTCGTTCCTCAAGCAAGGTGCCCAGCAGCTCTTCACCAAAGAGAGGATTTCTGGTGAAGAGTTCCGGTCCTTATTAAAAGAAACAGCGTGAGCGGCTTCCTGCAGAGCGACGCAGAAAGTTGGAGCAAGAGATGAAGCAAGGATGGAGACAGTTTATGCTGGGCCCCACCGGGAAGAAAGTCGGGGTTTTCCTGCTAGTCGTGGTCGCCATTGGCGTGAGTCTGGCTGCTTTTGGTGAAATGAAGGTGGAATTTGGACCATTTGCCTTAAGGCTGGGGATGGGATTTGGGCGAGGGGAAAGCCAGCTGGTGATCCCACCCTTAGGCGAGATCAAAGCCTATACCCACCGCTGGCCGGTGGTGCTTTCGGCCACCTTGGAACGGATTGATCTTCCTCTGCTCCAACATGAGCTGCTCGAGGTGACCGATTCCGGCGCTTACCTTGATGGCGTTCTTTTTAAGCTCAGAGATAGCCTCTACTGGTTTCTGGCCAAATTGTGTCTGGTGGGGGGGATGGCCGGTCTCCTAGTTGCGCTCCTCTTAGGGCGGCGCCGTTTCGCCCACCTCTGGCGGATGACTGCCGTCGGCGTGTTTACGGTTCTGCTGATCATGGGTGGAGTGCTGATTGGGTTTGACCAAACAGCATTTCAAAACCCCCGCTACGAGGGGGCTTTAGAGGTAGCGCCCTGGGCGTTAAGCTTGATCGAAGAAGGTTTGGACCGCCTCCCGGAATTCAGCGCTAAACTGGCGGAGGTCGCCGGAAGGCTGGATACGGTTTTTGCCAAAGTCAATACGCTTTCGCCTTTGGCGAATGTGGAGGGGGAAGTTAAAGTCCTCCATGTGTCCGATATTCACAATAATCCGGCGGCAGTGGAGTTTATCGAAAAGGTAATTGCTGGGTTTGGGGTTGATCTGGTGATTGATACCGGAGATTTAACCGATTATGGGACCAGCTTGGAGACGGAGTTGAACCGGAAGATTAATAACCTAGGGGTTAAGTACCTATTTATCCCCGGTAATCATGATTCGCCGGAAGTCGTCTCGCACTTGCGGAAGTATAAAAATGTGATTGTCATGACCAAACGGATTTACCAAACAAACGGCCTGACGATCTTGGGCTGGCCGGATCCAGCGGCGACCGGCGGCGACCGGTTGATGCCGGAAAATGATAAACTAGAGGCGGAAGCGGGAGCACTTCGTGCTTATGTGGAAGCAGCCGATGTGGAAATTGACCTTTTGGCGGTCCATAACCGGAAGCTAGCGACACCAGTACCGACGGGAATACCCCTGGTGCTGTATGGGCATGACCATAAACCGGCCATTGCGGAAGAGGGAGGAACGGTGTTGATTAATGCCGGGACGACCGGGGCAGCCGGGGTACGCGGTTTGGGAAATGACACCATCCCTTATAGCGTGGCGCTGCTTCGGTTTAATCTGATGGATGGCAAATATCAGTTGGCAGCGGTTGATCAGATCCGTGTCTTTAGTCTTAATGGTAAATTCATCCTGGAGCGTACGGTGATGGACGTTAGGTAGTGGAAAGAGAGATAAGAGGAGGTCAAACAATGCAAGCTAAGTTAGTATGGGATGGAGTTTTAGGCTTTGAAGCAACCGGTGGTTCCGGGCGCTCAATTACCACCGATGCCTCGGTAGCGGCTGGCGGACGTAGCTTGGGACCGACGCCGATGGAATTGGTCCTGTTTGGACTGGGCGGCTGTATGGGAATTGATATCGTGCAAATTTTGCAAAAGTCCCGGGTCGAAATAACGGACTTCACCATGGAGCTGGAAGGCGAAAGGGCATCGGAGCACCCCAAAGGCTTTACGAAAATTAAAATCCATCTACACCTAAGGGGAAAAGGCCTTGGCGATGTGGTGATCGGACGGGCGATTAACCTCTCGATGGAGAAATATTGCTCCGTACGGAGTTCCTTAAAGGCTGAGGTTGTTACAGAGTATTCATTCGAAAACAGCTAACTTAAGCCGACCGGTTTATCCTGCTTTACCAGATCTTTTACCGGCTAAAGTTCCTTGCAAAAAGGGGATACTAATGCCGAAACTAAGGTCGGTAAAGAAAAGGAGGTGGCAGGATGAATCGGCGATTACGGCGCTTAGTGACCGGAGGACTGCTTGGTGCGGCGGCCAGTTACGTGGTAGGGCGGCGCAAACAAGGGACCATGGGTAACCGCCAAAACGGTCGGCAAAAACTGGGGTTGATGTTTGATAGTTTCCTTGAAGCCATCCGCAAAGAGGGTTTATGGAGCCCCTTCAAGCGGCGGATTAGATAAACATTGGGTTTTTTGACGGCGATCCTTCTGACAAAAATGGCCAACAGGCCATTTTATGTTAGGGATCGACAAATTAGATGGGACTAAAAGCATGAAGACAGGGATGGGAAGAATGCGGCGTAAAATGCACCCATTACTCGTGCTCGGCGCGGTCTTATTGTCGTTTTTCGCTTCTTTAATCTTTTTTCCCCGGGTGATGATCACTTTTTTTCTCGCCTTTTTCCTGGCTTTTCTCCTGGAACCGTTAGTACAATGGTTTCAACTGAAAGGTGCCGGTCGGCTGGCTGCGGTCATTACCGTTTTTTTCTTGCTATTTATTTTCGGCGCCATTTTGGTAATGAACTTCCTTCCCGGACTGGTTGAGGATTTAAATCAGGCTTTAACCAAGCTGCCCACCTACGTAAAGGATCTGCAGCGTTGGTTCACACAACTGAATAAGGAATATAAACGGTTTACCTTGCCCCAAAATGTCCGTGATGTGGTTGATGAAGCATTGTACCGTGGCGAGGAGGCCTTGCGGCAGTTTCTCTTACGCCTCGCTTCCCTCTTACTCTCCTTCTTTTCCCAGGTGCTTTTCCTCTTCCTTGTGCCGATACTGGCCTTTTACTTCAGCAAAGATATGGACAACCTAAAAAACATAATTTATCGTTGGAGTCGGCGTTTGTTTGGGGAAGAACAAGCAGTGATTGTTGAGGTGATCGCCGTGGTCACCGGTTACCTGAGGGCCCAAGCCTTCTCCTCACTCCTGGTTGGACTCTTGTTAACCATTGGTCTTTTGTTGTTACGGGTGGATCTGGCTATTCTCATCGGTGCCTTGTCTGGTGTCTTGAATCTGATCCCATATTTCGGGCCGGTGCTGGGGGCGGGACCCGCGGTTTTGCTGGCCGCACAGACCAGTCTGTGGCGGGCAGCCTATGTGATTATCCTCTTCTTTCTGGTCAACCAGATCGAATCAGTTTTCATCCTTCCCCGCCTGGTTGGGGGGAGGGTTGGCTTAAATCCTTTGATGGTGATTTTCTTGGTTTTGATCGGTGGAGAGTTGTTTGGGTTCAGCGGAATTATTTTCGTGGTGCCGATTGGTGCCGTTGTACAGGTTATTATAAAATATTATTGGAAAAAAGTCCTTGTTGACCAGGAGTAAGATTGACAGTAGAGAAAAGGTTAGGATATGATCATGGATAAAGGGGAGAAGCGGTGGAGGATGATCCGAATCCGACGGTATTGCTGTTTTCTACTGCTACTCCTTTGGCTGCTGCTAGGCACAGCCGGGGTGGCGAAAGCAAACCCCGATCCCAAGCTGGTGTTGGTGGTTTTGACGCGGGTGGATTTTACAGATTTGGGGAGGGGGGATTACCCCTATTTCCAGCGGTTATTAGCCCAGGGTCAGGTGGGACTGGTTTCGATTCGAGTACCGGGGCGTCTGACTCCGGAAAAGGTCTATCAGGCGATCAGTGCGACGCCTTCCGGCTTAACAGGTAGTCAGGGGTCCCATCAGGAGACGGGGTTACTCGGTTCTGCTTTACGCCGGGCTGGGAAAGGAACCGTTTTTCTTGGCAATGCGGATCTCCCCTGGAAACCAAAACGCGGGGCGAAAACCATGATCAGCGATGACTACGGTGCCGTAGGCCGGGAGGTGAGCGACCAGAGTATTCTCCGGGTTGATCCGGAGTTCCCCTTTGGTTATGCGACTGATTACCAAAAAATCGGCGCGCTCGTCTTGGATGCCTTACCAGCCAGCGATCTAATCCTGGTTGAGACCGGGGATTTGGAGCGGTTGGAGGGTTATCGCGGGATAATGACGGAGGAGCGGTGGCGTTTTTGGCGCTCGGAAATATTGACCCGGATCGACCATATGCTCGGCCAGCTGCGGGCTGCTGTGTCACCGGAAACGGGGATTGTGGTTTTTGTGGCTACTCCGTCGTCGGCTGATGATGGGAACGTTCCGCCCTTTCTCCCGTTATTAATAGATCAGCAGCAGGAAGAACCGGGTTTACTTACTTCTTCCGCCACCCGGGAGCAGGGGCTGATCACCAGCGTTGATCTGGGTACGTTGCTCATGGATCTGGTTGTGGGGAAGCAGGAAGGAATGGAACAGATCCGCACAACCCCTGGAACGTGGCAAGATTTGCAGCACAAAAGTACATATTGGTGGATTAATTTACAGCAAAGGACTGTCATCCTCCGGATCTATATCTATCTACTGCTTTGCTTACTTTTAATTACATTGTTTTTACCATTCACCTCCTGGCGGCGTTTAACAGTATTGACCAGAGAGGTGCTGCCGACTTTGGCTTTTCTGCCCTTAACTTTATTACTCCTGGCACCGTTTAAAATTACGAGCTGGCCTGCACTTACCGGGTTAATTATTTTGGGCGTCGGTGGACAGTGGGCCCTGGCCCGCTGGCTATTTCCCACCAGACTCTTGGCTTACCGGGGTCTTCTATGCGGTACTGCCCTAATCATCTTGGGCGATCTCTTGGGGGGGTCCAAATTGATGCTGGCTTCGCTCTTTGGACCCAGTCCGGTTCTGGGACTTCGTTTTTACGGTTTAGGTAATGAATATTTAGGGGTCTTGCTCGGGACTTTATTGTTGGGAACCGCCGACGCTCTGATCCAGTCACCCGGGCGGAAGTGGACCGGAATGCTATTGGGAGTAGTTGTGCTGCTGATCTTTTCTCCCTCCGGTGGTGCGAATTTCGGTGGTGGAGTGGCGCTCGCCTATGGGACCTGGTTGATTTGCCGCCGGATCAAACCACGGAAGGTGGCTAAAGTGAATTGTCTCCTATTTGCCCTGTGTTTATTGGCGGGGTTAGGCTTTCAACTTTTAAAGTCCGGGCCGGGAGGGAGGTCCCACCTGGATCAGGCGCTCGATCTTTTGCGGCTGGGAGCTTGGGATTTGGTACTGGCGATTGCCGTCCGGAAAGTCCAGATGAATCTGGGGTTGATCAAATATAGTCCATTGGGGTATCTCCTTTTGTTTGGTTTTATCTTATTTATAATCGGTTTAAACAGAGTAGAGCGTGTCGCCGGTTGTGATCAGCATAAAGCAGAATGGTACTGGACGGGCATGATGATCACGGTCAATACGGGGTTGCTTGCACTTCTGGTTAATGATTCAGGGATTGTAGTGCTTGCCCCGATGGTAATCTATCCGTTGATTCTCCTAGCTGAATTATGGATGGCCCAGGAGCGAAAAGGCCTTTATGCCAGATTAGCGCAGGCAGGAAGAAGGTGTATGGCCAATGCCAAGAACTGATGTGGTCCCGGTCGAACGGGAGGATACGATTCAGGCTTTAGTCGGAAAAATGCGGGAGAGTCCAAGCCCGCGGATTATAATTTTTTCGCCGACACGGGCCCTTTTTCTCCGCAGTGAAATTAACTTACGGCTGCTGAAGTACTATAGTGAAGAAGAGAATAAAGAACTGGTTTTGGTGGTGAAAGACCGCACCGTGAAAAAGATCGCCACCAAACTAGGGCTTCAGGTGGTCGATCGGTTGGAGTTGGAAGAGCCGGAGAAGCCGGAGGTTTACCAAAACCATCTCCCGATGGAGCTGGAAGAGCTGACCACGGAAGCCGTCCCGGCGCGCGAAGAAGTCGGTAATCCGCTGCGGGGCGGACGCCTCTTGATGGCATTAGGAGTTACCTGTTTCAGTCTGCTGGTCGCGGCCTATTTCCTCTTTCGTCCGCGGATTAATATTATTGTCCATCCGACTGTTAAGGATCATCTCTTCCATACGGTGGCTACCGTGGGTGCAAACTTTGGGGAAAGAGAGGTGATCCAAGGGAAGCTGCCCATCAAGGTCCTAGAAAAGCAGGAAGAATTAAATGTTTCGCTGGCTACAACCGGACGCAAGAGAGTAGGCCATGTGGCGGCCAAGGGGAACGCCGTTTTTATTAATAGTGGAGTCACCCCAATTATTGTGCCGAAAGGGACAGTGGTTTCGACGAAAGCCGGGATTAAGTTTATCACCAGCAAACCGGTGGTTGTTCCGAAAAAAACGACCCGGTATGAATTGGGGGTACCCATGGGCGAAGTTTACGGTCAGGCCGAGGTAGAAGTGGAAGCCGTTGAAAAAGGAACGATCGGTAATGTTGAAAAACAGATGATTACTAAAATCGAAGGGCATCTGGCTAATACTCTTCATGTGGTGAACACACAACGGTTTACTTCCGGTGAAGACCGGTCGGTCGCAGTGGTGCAGGAAGAGGATCTGCGCCGGGCCGAAGTTGAGGCCAAACGCCAGGTGGCTTTAAGGGCGGAGTCAGAAGTCAAGGGGATGGTGGAAGAAGGTTATTTGTTACTTCCGGAATTAACGGAGACGCAGACCGGTCAGATTCGGGCGGAACAACCCCTAGGCACCGAAAGCAGTACCTTAGCGGTGAAACTCACCTATAAAATCAGAACGTCCTTGTTGAGTAAGACGCATCTTTATAAATGGTTGGAACATAATTTGGCACAGACTTTGCCGACCGGTTTTCGTCCGATCACAAATGAAATTGCCTGTCGGGAAGTGAAAGCCGAGGGTAACCTGGAAACAGCTAAAGTTTCGGTCTTAGCAATGGCTAAGATTCGGGGGGAGATTGACCACGAAAAGATCAGGCAGGCGGTAGCGGGGAAATCTCTCCAACAGGCCAAAGAAACCTTGGCTACCTTTCCCGAGGTGGGCGTGGTGGAATTTACCGGGGACCCCACCATCGAACAGATTCCAAAACAAAATTATCAAGTGCGCTTAATTGTTCCTTCCGAAAAGTAAGGAGTAGGAAACGATGGAGAACTACCGACGGATTATGGCCTTGGATATGGGAGAGAAGCGGATCGGGGTTGCCCTTAGCGATCCGCTGGGTCTTACCGCCCAGGGACTGGAAGTTTATCAGCGGACCACAACAGCGAAAGATCTAGCCTATCTGACCGCCCTTTTCAAGGAACATGATGCTTCCGGGTTATTAATTGGCGTGCCGCGTCATATGAATGGAGAGATTGGTCCGGAAGCGGAGAAGATTATGGGGTTTGGGCAGCGGTTAGGTGATAATTGTGGCGTGGAACCGATCTTCTGGGATGAACGACTGACCACCGTACAGGCGGAGCGAGCTTTGCTCGAAGCCAACGTGCGACGGAGTCGACGACGTCAGGTCATCGACCAAGTGGCCGCCGTCCTGATTTTAGAGAACTACCTCCGTTTTGGCGCTTTGCAAAAAAAAGAGGATTAGGGTCGATAATTACCAAATTTCTCTTGTAATCTGAAAAGGTTTGGGGGAGAATATACTCATAAAATAAAAGGAGGGTTAAGATGTCGCATAATCATGAACACGAAGATTGGATTGTCTTGGTGGATGAGGATAACCGGGAGTACCGCTACAGTCTGGAAAGAACTCTGGAGTTGGAAGATAGAAAATATGTCATTTTAGTCCCTGAATTTCAGGAGAACCCTGCTGAAGAAGAAGCTCATGTTTTTCGGCTTGAGAATGATGAAAACAATGAAGAAATTTTGGTTGATGTCGAGGAAGAGGAACTCGAAAAGATCCAAGCCCTTTTGGAGTTGGAAACCGATGAGGACGACTTTATCGATGATGACAGTGATTTTGAATTAGCTGACGATGATGATGAGGTAACGGATTAAAGCATTGTATTTTCTGCTGGTAGCATCCGGGGAGAAAATCCGGTATAATTAGACCAGAGGAGGGACTTTCGTGGAAAAACGTAACATGACGCCCCATCCTGACCGGGTTCTTCCGGGCTTTAAAGGCCTCCGTTGTTTCTTCCGAGGGTTACGCGGACCGGTCGGCAAAGGCCGGTCCCGTTTTCAATCTATTGTGCAAATGATCTTCTGGTTAGGTTTAATCATTTTGCTCGGACAAGCCTTCTGGATTTACAATGGGTTGCAAATCAACCGGACTGTTTTTGCCTCTAACCAAGTAACAATTGATATTCCGCTGGGTTCGTCGGTGCATCAAATCGGGACGATGCTTGAGGAGAAAGGTTTGGTTACGAACCGGGTCAGTTTTGTTTGGTATCTTTATCTAACTGGACAACAAGACTCATTGAAAGCAGGCCATTATACTTTTAGTCCGCATTTTAGTTTCCGTGAATTATTAAGGGAGTTAAAAAAGGGGCGGCCGGTCATTTACAAAGTGACGATTCCGGAAGGTTATACTACGGAAGAAATCGGCCGTTTGCTGAGCGCGAGGGGTTTGGTTAATGCTGAACGTTTCCAAGAACTCCTGCATGATCGGGTGTTTCTCCGTTCGCACTTGGCCGATTTTTCACCGGGTTCCGGGGAAGGTTTTCTCTTTCCGGATACTTACGAATTTGCGAAAGGGGCGACGGAAGAGGAGATTTTAGCCACTTTCTTTCACCGGTTCCGTCAGGTCTGGGAACAAGTATCCAGCACCGCGGCACCCACTTCCCTTTCCCCGGTTGAACTGGTTACCCTCGCTTCGATTGTGGAGGGGGAGGCTAAAGTTGAAGCGGAACGTCCGGTGATCGCCGGGATTTTCCTCAACCGGTTACGCCGGGGTCAGCTTTTGCAATCTTGCGCTACTGTACAGTACGCTTTAGGCGAGCGCAAACAGCGGCTTTTATATAAAGATCTCCAGATTGATTCGGCGTATAATACGTACCGATATCCAGGATTACCGCCAACGCCGATCGGTAATCCTGGTAGAGCTTCCCTGGCGGCTGTCCTCACCCCGGCCGATACCAACTACCTTTATTTCTTCGCGAAACCCGACGGTACGCACATTTTTTCCCGTACGTACCGGGAACATTTAAACGCGCAAGCCCTTACGGCCCGTAACAATGATTGAAAATAAAACAGGATTTTAAGCAATAAACCCCTCCTTTTTGGTTAAATTAACCAGGGAGGGGTTTTTCGTGGAAGCAAAAAGCCGCCGTCGGCTGATCTTTCTGGGTGTGTTTTTTCTCTTGGTAGGGTGTTATTTAGCCATCCGTCTTTATTACCTCCAGGTGGTGGAGAATGTGGCTTGGGCGCATCAGGCTGTAAACCAGCGCAGTGATGGCTTGGCTTTATACCGGCAGCGCGGTGCAATCCTGGATTATCAGGGCAATCCATTGACCGGGCGCGACCACCGTCCTTATCTGGCCATCTTTCCGGCGCTCTTGACCACAGAGGAGCAAAAGGCGATCAGGCCGCTTCTTGCAGCCGACCAGGTCTGGAGAGAAGGGGACGAGTGTTCCCCAGTGACCATTGCGGAACCCAGCGCCGCACTGCTCCGTTATGTTTCCGAACGGCCAATGACGGGGGTAACGTTTTGTACCGTTCCCTTACGTTATGGGATAAAACCCATCGCCCACCACTTATTGGGGTATGTCCATCCGGCGAGCGGCAAGGGACTGGCTGGGTTAGAAGCGGTCTATGAAAACGATCTGACCAGCGGCCAGATGATAAATTTAGCAGTAATGACCGATGCCCTTCGGCGTCCAATCCCGGGGTTGGGCTGGCGTTATCAGGAAGAGACCGGGACCCGGCCTGGTAGCAATCTGGTGTTAACGCTGGATTTAGCTTTACAGAGCAAGGTAGAGGAGCTCCTTGATGCCGCCCGGGTCAGAAAGGGTGCCGTCGTTATTATGGAGGTGGGGACTGGCAAAGTTCGGGCTATGGCTAGCCGACCAGTGTTTGATCCTTATGCTCCGCAACAAAGCTTGCAGGATCCGGATCGGCCCTTGCAAAACCGGGCATTGACGGCTTATCCGCCGGGTCCGCTTCTCAACCCAATTATTATGGCCGCCGCACTAGAAAGCGGAAAGTTCCATCCGGAACAGATCTTTTACGATACAGAAGCCGGTCATGGTCTGGTGACCATGACCCAAGCTTTTGCCTATGCATGTCCTGCTGTCTTTCGGGAGGTAGTCTCCGCCCTTGGTGGTAAGTCAGTTTCAGCCATGGCGAAGAATTGCGGTTTCGGTACGGCTACTGGCTGGGAGATCCCGGGTGAAGAAAGCGGTAGTGGGATTACAGTTACTCCTGTGCAAATCGCTGCTGCTTTCCAGGTGGTGGCCTGTAACGGCAATTATTATCCACCGGTGGTTGTCGAAGGGTTACAAGGAGCCGATGGTAAAGCAGAACCACTGGTTAGTGCAGGATCGTCGCCTGGACGTCCGGCGCTTGCCGGGTCGACGGTAGTCGCCTTACAGGAGATGCTGGAAGCGAATGTGCTTTACGGCACCGGGCAACAGGCGCAAATTCGGCAAGGGGTGGCCGGTTTAGGAGGTACAGTCATAAGCGGTCAGGCGCGGGATGATGCTGAAGCCCACAGTTGGTTTGGGGGATATGCCCCCGTGGCGGCACCACGTTTCGTCGGTGTTATTTTCTTGGAGGATGTTCCCGACAGAGCGGATGCGGCGGCAACGCTTTTTGCCGCGATCATGGGTGAATGTTTAGGGCGTTAATGGACTGAAGCATAAAGGCCAAAACCGATAACCACCACTGTGATCTTCGTTAAAGGGCAGCGAAGAAAACAGTGGTTTTTTTAACCAAAAAGTTGACTCCGACGGACTGGCACAGGACAAAAGCCTGCCACATATTTATAAACACAGCGCATTTTACGAAAAGCCCAATAAGGGAGGAACGGCAGATGATTCTTTCAGTGGTCGGAATGCTTCTAAACTTGATTTACCAGCAGTTTGCCTGGTTATTCTCTTATATCAGCAATAATAATGTTTTTCCGATGCCTTTAAGCGAAGAAGAGGAACGCGCTTTAATTCTCCAGATGGAAGAAGGAGACAAGACCGCTAGAAATACTTTGATCGAACGGAACCTTCGTCTCGTTGCCCATATTGTGAAAAAGTTCGATAATACTGGGGAAGATAACGATGATTTAATTTCAATCGGGACAATCGGCTTAATTAAGGGGATTAATACCTATCAAAGAAAGTACAATACACGGCTGGCAACTTACGCAGCCCGGTGTATTGAAAATGAAATCCTCATGCACTTGCGCTCGACCAAAAAATTGAAAAACGATCTTTTTTTGCAAGATCCAATCGGTGCTGATAAAGAAGGAAATGAAATTACGTTGTTAGATATCTTGGATACGGGGACCGATTTAGTTCCGGATCTGGTGGAAAGTAAACTAGAGGAGGAAGCGCTCCGTAGAAAACTGGGGATTTTAAGCAAACGGGAGAAAAAAGTAATAGAATTACGATACGGGCTGAAGGATGGGTTGAGCAAGACCCAGCGGGAAATTGCCAAAATCTTGGGGATTTCCCGCTCGTATGTCTCGCGTATTGAAAAGAAAGCTTTAAAGAAACTGTTCAAAGATTTTTCCGGGGGAGAAGAAGAAAACAATTAAAGTATCTTTTGTCCCTGCGCCCAATATCTATATTGGGGGGGATGGGCAATGCGTTGGTCGGAACTGTCCCGTAAAGAACTGGTTAATCTGGTGGATGGCAGTAAAAGCGGACCCTTTCTTAAGCTCGATTTATTAATTAATATGGACACGGGGAACGTGGTTACTCTACTCCTACCGGGAAGAGGATATATTTCCCGACAGGAGCAGGAAATCCCTTGGGCGGCGGTGAAAAAGATTAGTACTGATTTGATCCTGTATGAGGAAGTTGGGCACGGGAAAGGATGAAAAAAGGATAGAAGAAATTCAATTACACCGGAGAACACCATTCTGCTCCGGCTGGGTAATGGCTTGTAAGCGGTAAAGGTTATTTTCATTACCGGAAGATGCCCATGGAGAAAGCCTATGGAGGGAATACTAGGGATCGCAGAACTAGCACGGAGGGGGCTCAATTATGGAAAAAATTAAAGTTATTGTCGCAGGCGCCTATGGACGCATGGGCCGGGAAGTAGTCAAGGCGGTCGTTGCCCAGGATGATCTGGAGCTGGTCGGAGCAGTTGATAAAATGGGCGCCGGACAAGAAATTGGTCAAGTTTGCGGACTCGGCGATTTAGGAATTGAGGTGGAGACTGATCTGACCACCGCTTGTAGGAATTCGGCAGCGGAGGTAGTGGTGGACTTTACCACCCCCCTCACGGTGATGGATAATATTAAGTCGGCCCTGAAGGCCGGGGTGGCTGCTGTGATCGGGACCACCGGCTTAACCCAGGAGAACTTGGAAGAGATCAATGATTTGGCAGCCCAGGCCGGCAAGGGGATTATTGTGGCACCCAATTTTGCCTTGGGCGCTGTTTTGATGATGCGTTTCGCCCAGGAAGCAGCTAGGTACTTTCCGGATGTGGAAATTATCGAACTGCACCATGACCGGAAGATTGATGCTCCTTCGGGTACCGCGCTGAAAACGGCGGAGCTGATCGCGGCCGGACGGGTGACTGAGCCTGGGGTTAAACCGGCGCCTTTAGAGAAGATTAACGGCGCTCGGGGCGGGGAGTATCTAGGCACCAAGATCCATAGTGTCCGGTTGCCAGGGCTTGTTGCCCACCAAGAAGTGCTCTTTGGTAACCAGGGTCAGACCTTAACGATCCGCCATGATTCTTTAGACCGTTCTTCTTTTATGCCTGGGGTGATTCTGGCGATTCGGAAGGTCCGCAATTTGCAGGGTTTAGTTTATGGCCTGGAGGCCTTGATTGATTAGGCTTTTTTGGTTGGTAGACCTTTACCGGACTTTTTGACACCTCTTCTTTCCGCAAAGAATATATTACTAATGACCGGCGCCTGTTTTCATAGTTTATGGCTTTTGTGAGACATAAACTGCCCCGCCTGGTAATATAAGGAAAGGGAGGGTCTTTTGTTGAAAAAATATTTTACCGAATGTGGCGTGGCCGTTTTAGGTGGAGACCACCGGCAAGTGATCGTTGCCGAAGCAATGCTTGCCCAAGCGGCCTGGGTAAGAACGCTGGGTTTGACCGATCTACCCCGATTGCCCCGTTTGTCACCCGCCACTGACCTTAAAGCAGCGTTGACCGGCGCAGCAGTGGTTATCCTCCCGATTAGTGGAGCTAATGATCGAGGATTAGTCAAAACCAGCGATCCGACGGTTTCAGTTAAAATCGACGCGGAATTTTTCGCTTTAATGGAGCCTCATGCGTTGCTGGTAACCGGAATCCTCCCGTCGAATTTGAAACAGATGGCTACAGTTAGGGGAGTTCGCGTCCTCGAGTATGGAGAAGATGATGCGATTGCGATTCCCAACGCGATTCCCACCGCCGAAGGCGCAATCCAATTAATGATGGAGAAAACCAGTTTTACGGTTGATGGTTCAACCTGTCTGGTTTTAGGTTTTGGTCGGGTCGCCCAGGCTTTGGCGGGCCGCTTATTCGCGCTCGGCGCTGAAGTTACGGTGGTTGCCCGCAATTCCCAGCAGCTGGCAGCGGCTAAGGGTTTGGGTTATCAAGCGTTACCCCTGAAGATTCTGGCGGAAGGGCTTGCTGAAGTAGACGTGGTTTTTAATTCCATTCCAGCGCCGATACTTTCCGCCGCCTTGCTGAAAAGGATGACACCGGGAACGCTCATCATTGATCTGGCTTCCGCGCCTGGTGGTGTTGATTTTGAGGCTGCTGAGCGTCATGGTATTACCGCCATCTTGGCTTTAGGACTTCCTGGGAAAGTAGCGCCGCGTACCGCAGGTCAGATCCTCGCCACTAAACTTCCAGGCTTAATCAAACAGGAACTAGCCGACATCTTTGAAGAAGGTTTTCAAAGGTAAGCTTGGAGGGGTGAAAAAATGCAATTAACAGGTGTACGTATTGGCTTTGGGATTACCGGTTCCTATTGCACAATTCCGGAGGTAATTCCGGAGTTGAAACGTCTCCGCGACGAAGGTGCGGAGCTTTTCCCTATCGTTTCACCACAGGTGCTTACGACGGACACTAGGTTTGGGAAAGCGGAAGATCTTCATCGGATGATTCTGGAGATTACCGGCCGGGAACCCTGGCGAAGTTTGGTGGAAGTTGAACCAATCGGCCCCCAAAAACTCCTTGATGTCGTTGTGGTCGCCCCCTGTACAGGATCAACGCTTGGCCATTTAGCCCTGGGGCTGTCTAATACCCCCGTCACGCTAGCCTGTAAGGCCCATTTACGCAATAATCGTCCGGTGGTTGTCGCCATTTCCACCAACGACGGACTCGGTGCCAGTCTGCTGAACCTGGCCTTAATGTTAAACCGGAATTGGATTTACTTTGTCCCCTTTGGGCAGGATGATCCAACCGTAAAACCCAAATCTTTGGTGGCGAAGATGCCACAGTTGACTCCGACGTTAATCCATGCTTTACAGGGACAACAGCTCCAACCGGTGCTGCAATAAATGGGAGTTACAAAAAATAAGGTTGAAATATCCAACGAAAACTGGTAAAACTTAAATATGCGCTAAAGGAGTGAGCATCCATTAAGATACTGGTCCAAAAATTTGGCGGAACTTCAGTGGCCACAGCTGAACTACGGGAAAAGGCGGTTGCGCGGATCATGGAAGCGACCCGGTACGGGTATGCTCCGGTGGTTGTGGTTTCTGCGATGGGACGGGGTGGTGATCCTTATGCCACCGACACACTGCTTGCGATCGCCCGTGAAGTTTGCGCCGAGGTTAACCCCAGAGAACAGGATCTCTTACTTTCTTGCGGTGAACTAATCTCCACTGTAGTAATGGCGCAGGCCTTAAAGTTCCACGGGGTAGAAGCACAAGCCTATACCGGAGGAATGGCGGGGATTATTACCGACCGCAATTTTGGGGATGCTCACATTATTGAAGTTAATCCGGAAAAGATCCTGACCGGTCTGAAGCGGAGGCAAGTAGCTGTGGTGGCCGGTTTTCAAGGCACAACGCAAGATGGAGAAATAACCACCTTGGGGCGGGGCGGGAGTGATACGACTGCCGCCGCCTTAGGGGTGGCGTTGGCGGCGGAAGCCGTTGAGATCTATACTGATGTTAACGGTGTGATGACCACTGATCCTAATTTGGTGCCGCAAGCGAAGTTGCTGAAGCACATGACCTATAAAGAACTTTGTGAAATGGCCCATTTAGGTGCTAAGGTTATTCATCCGCGAGCGGTGGAGATCGCGATGAAAGGAAGAATCCCGCTGAAGATCAGGTCCATCTATTCGGATCAGGAAGGCACTCTGATTACGGACGATACTTCCCTCCCCGGACTGGAACTCAAATCTGACCGCATGGTAACGGGTCTTGCCCATATTCCTAATTTAGCCCAGTTCGAACTGGTTTGTCCCCGTGATTTTAATACCAGCGGTCAAGCGCTCAAGGTCTTTGCCTGTTTGGCCCAGGACGGGATCAGTTTGGATATGATTCAGGTCTCACCCCAACGGATGACCTTTACGGTTCAAGAAAGTTTATTTGACCGGACGAGGTCGATTTTGGAAGCGACTGGTTTGGAATTTAAAGCGGCGAAGGGGTTTGCCAAAGTTTCTATTGTCGGAGCGGGAATCAGGGGGGTGCCTGGGGTGATGGCGCGGGTGGTCCAAGGTTTATATCAGGCAAAAGTACCCCTCTTCCAAACGACCGATTCCCATACGAACATCGCCTGCTTGGTTAAGAAAGAGGATATGTCAACGGCGCTTACCGCCTTACATGAAGAGTTTGGTTTAGGCGAAGCAAAGGAGGGATGAGTGGAAGGGACGAAGTCTTAATACACAAATTCCCTGAAGAAAGGGAGGTTAATCAAATGGTGGAATTTGGGAGAATATTGACGGCAATGGTTACACCTTTTAATGAAGATGGTGAGGTGGATTACCAAACTGCCAAAAACCTAGCCGTAAAATTAGTAGAGAATGGTTCCGATGGGTTGGTCATTGCCGGCACAACCGGCGAATCGCCAACCTTAACTAAGGAAGAGAAGCTGAAGCTTTTTTCAACGGTAGTTGAAGCGGTGGGTGGCAAAGCTACCGTGCTGGCGGGGACAGGTACGAATGATACCAAAGCGAGCGTGGAGTTTACGAAGGAGGCGGAGCGCACCGGCATCGACGGTGTTTTACTCGTGTCCCCTTACTACAACAGGCCGCCGCAAGAGGGGTTATACCAACATTTCAAAAAGGTGGCGGAGGCCACGGCTTTACCGGTGATGATTTACAACATACCAAGCCGGACCGGGATCAATATTACCCCCGCTACCATGAGCAGGCTGGCGGAGATCGATAATATTGTCGCCTTAAAGGAATCAGCCGGCGATCTGAACCAGGCTGCCGAGATGGTGCATGTCTTACCCAAAGATTTCCTGGTCTATAGCGGCGATGATAGTATGACCTTACCCATCCTCTCCGTGGGCGGCGCCGGAGTGGTCAGTGTCGCTTCTCATCTGGTGGGGAGAAGAATGGAAACGATGATTGAACATTTTCACCAGGGGGATGTGGAGAAGGCGGCCAAGCTCCATCAGGAATTACTGCCCCTCTTTAAGGTGCTCTTCATTACGGCGAACCCGATCATGGTGAAAGCAGCCCTTAATTTGCTGGGGATTCCAGTGGGAACGACCCGCTTTCCGTTGATCGGACCACAAGCGAATGAATTGGATCAACTGAAGGAGATCCTCCAACAGCTCGGGTTAAGATGACAATATAGATTGGATTTAATCAGGCCTTTAAAAGGGAGTATAATGTTATATTCCCTTTTTTGGTAGGTAATTCAGGATTATGTCACAAAAGGATAAAACGGTACCTATTCAAATCCCTTCCTGATTCTGATAGAATAGAGAAAAAGGCTGTGGGAGATCATTTCAAAATGAAAAACAAAAACCGAAAGCTAATGTTCGCTTTGATCTTACTTCTGTTTGTTACCATCTTTACTCCTTTAAAACTTACCATGGCGGAAGCAGGGAAAAGCGTGGCCATTAATTTGGCGGCGAACCCCTTATCTTTTGATCCGCTTTACGCCATGATTGATGCGGAGAAGATTCTCCTCGCCAATTTGCATGAAGGTTTGGTGGTATGGGATCAGGGGGTAATCGCTCCCGGGATGGCGGCGAAGTGGTATATTTCGGCTGATGCCAAGACCTATACTTTCCATCTGAAGGACGCGTACTGGTCCAATGGGGACCGCATCACAGCCCAAGATTTTGAATTATCCTGGAAAAGAATTCTCGATGCCGAAATGGAGACTGCCGCCAGTACCCTGTTGGCGGTGATTAAAAACGCCCAGCTTTATCGGGAAGGGAAGTTGCCCCGGGGAGAAGAGGTCGGGGTCAAAGCCTTGGATCAACGGGTTCTCCAAGTCGTGCTGGAAGAACCGTGTAGTTATTTTTTGAACCTCTTAACTTTCCCCGCCTTTCTGCCGATCCATGGGAAATACCTTCAGGAAAAGAACATGAATTACGCCCCTGGTTACTGCAGTAATGGTCCTTTTCGGATTAAGGAGTTGGAAACAGGTAACTACGGGTTACTGACCGCCAATGAGCATTACCGGGGGGAAAGAGGCAATATTGCAGAGATCAAAGTAACCTTTCTGCAAGCAAAAACCGGAAATACTCTGTTTAGCGCCGGAATGGTTGATCTCGTGGAGGACCCGCCCTTTTCCATGTTTGGGGAATATACCGACTGGTTAGTTCAGGTGCCGACGATGGGGACAGGCTTTCTCTATCTAAATACCCAGCGTCCGCCCTTAAATAACGTGCTTTTTCGCAAAGCTCTTTCTTTGGCCATTAACCGGGACATTTTAGTGGCCAAAACCCTGGGTTACGCGGGGGTTCCCGCGACGGGCTTGATTCCGCACGGGATGGCTGATAGTAAAAGCGGGAGTGATTTCCGGCAGGTTGGCGGCGATCTGATTGGTCTGGCTGATGGAAAGAAGAGCTTGGAATTATTGTACCTGGCCGGTTACCCCAATGAAGACGGTTATCCTGAACTGGATATTTTGGTGGTAGACAGTTTGGTCCCCCTTGAAATGGCAAAGACCATCGCGGAGATGTGGGAGATTAATCTCGGCTTAAAGACCAAAGTAAAGGCGGTTAGTTACGATCAGTTCCTTGAGTTGGCAACGACGGGTCGTTTTTATACGGCCCGGCAAGGTTGGACCGGTGACTATCCGGATCCAATGACTTTTTTTCGCCTGTTTCAGTCCCAAGCGCCAGAAAACTTCTCAGCCTACCAAAATTTAGAATACGATTACTGGCTTTCCTTCGCAGAGCGTTCCATGGATAGTATCAACCGGTACGAGATCTACCATTTAATGGAGGAACGATTGCTCTCCGATCTACCGGTGATCCCCTTATATTTTAGTGTCAAACCCTACCTGGTGTCTGGAAAATTAACCGGTCTCACCTATACTCCCCAGGGCTATCCGCTTTTTAAAAAAGCCCGTAAAGAATAGGGCTTTTAGCGCAAAAGGTTGGATTAATAAGCAAAGGCTGACATAATATTCTACCAAGTGCGAAAAGGATTTTAGGCACGGGAGGAGAAAGCAGAAGGGAGCGGAACTAATCCGTTTCAACGCTGAAGAGGAAAGGGTAGCAAGCTTTATGCGATTACGTAGAACAATCGTGCTGATCATGGCCTTATTAATCCTTGTGACCGGTCAAAGCACTCCGGCACGGGCGGCTGCCGCGACCGAGGTGGAGATTGAAGCCAGCTTACTGGAGTTTGATCCCGTTTCTAAGGTATATAAAGCCACTGGGGGTGTGAAGTTTACCAGTGGCGATTTCAGACTACAAGCTGAAACGCTGGTCTACAACCAGGAAGCTGATTTTCTCACGGCGGAGCAAGGGGTTAAACTGCAGACGGCAGCGGGAGAATGGGAAGGGGAGCGTTTGGAATATTCCTTCCGGGGTGAGCAGGGAACACTGACCACTTTCTCCGGTAAAAACGGGGATATTTTTATTAGCGGCACCAAGGGCGAGCTGAGCGGGGAAGAAATTCTGGTTCAGGGCGGCTCTTTTGCCAAATGTGAGCTGCCGACGCCGTGCCTGAAAATAAAAGCCGGTCAGGTCCGGCTAGTAAATGACAAAGTGCAGGTAAAAAGAGGCTGGCTCTACGTGAAAAATCTACCGGTGCTGCCACTGCCCCCGCTAACCTTCGCCATCGATCAATTTGAAAACTGGCCCCAGTTGGAAGTCGGTGCCAGCGGTACCCGTGGGTATTACGTGCTGGGGAAAATGACCCATGAAGTCAATGACCAGGTCCGTTTGGATTACGGCGGTGGGGTTGGGAGTAAAAAGTGGTGGAATGTGCAGACCGGCATGAATTGGGACCTCACTTCCGATTTGGTTCTAAACTCCACCTTAACCTGGGAGGAGTATCTGCGGGGGAAGGCCAGTCTGACTTATCAGTGGGCGCCCGTGCAGTTTAGGGCAGCAGTCAGTCGTGATTGGGACGAATTAACTTCCGGTGATCGCACCTTATTGGTACAGGGACCGCTCACCGAGAAGAGTAATTTAGAATTAAACTATACTTCTAGTTTTAACGAAAAAACCAATGGCATGCATCGTCGTGAAGATTACGGTTTGCAGGTAAACGGAAGTTGGATTCCCGGCTTCACCTTAGGCGGCGGGTTGTACTTCGGCCAAGGCGATTTAAAAACCAATTATTTAAACGGTTGGTACTTGCGGACTACCTGGTCGGGGGGGATCAAGCTGGCTCCCACCTGGCGAATGCAGGTTTCCGGTGAAGCCCGCTGGCAAGAAGGGATTGACCCACTCTGGGTGAGCAGCCAAGTAAAGTTGGGAAAAGACCTGCACTGCTTTAATTTGGGTCTAGGGTACGATCTCTTGGATGAGAGTATCAGCTTTAATTTGGGGTTTAATTGGTAAAGGCCCAATTCTCTCACATAAATAAAATCCTCCGGGCGTAAAATACTTTAAGAGCGACAACAGTGGAGGATTAAAGTTGGAAAACCCCTTAAATCATTTAACCGGCTCCCAGTGGCTGTACTGGACGAATTCTCTGTATCCGACGAACTTCCCGCCGGATGTCACCCACCAACTGCGGAAAAGACATGGGGCGATAAAACCTCCGGAATTGATGGCCGAAATCATTGCTTTTTTTACCAAAGAAGGAGAACTAGTGCTTGATCCTTTTGCCGGGGTTGGCAGTACCTTACTAGGGGCGGCCCTAGAACAGCGGAGAGCGGTCGGGATTGAATTGAACGCCGATTGGATCCGGATTTTCCGTGAGATCAGCGCTACTTTTAGCGTTGGTGAGCAGGGGATCATCCGGGGGAAAGCCGGGCGGGAAATCAAGGGTTTTATGATCCACGGTGATTGTCTGGAGGAGCTTAAAAAAATCCCTTCGGCGCAAGTGGCGGCGATCATCACCGACCCCCCCTACGGTTGCGACCACCGGGTGACCTTTACACAGGAAACAAATTTCAGCATGTACAACCCAGGAGAAACGCAGGATCTGGGCAATGCGCCCGATTTTCCCGCTTATCTGGCCAAGATGGGCGTGTTTGCGCGGGAGGCCTTTCGGGTGTTGCAGCCCCGGCGATATTTGGTGCTCTTAATCGGCGATCGTTACCACCAAGGAGAATATTACCCATTAAGCACCAAGGTAGCTGAAGTAATGCAGCAAGCTGAACCGGAATAAATACGATTCCTCCAATTACAGGTATTACCTTGCCTTTATAGTTTTGAGAGTTGCATATATTGTTGCCTGAATTGCATAGCATTCTTATAATGCTTTGTATTAAATACCATGCTATTATTATAACAATTGACGTTACTATTATTAAATCTATATAATTACCCTGTTTCACAAACGCTTCAACTCATTTCGCATAGTGTCTATAATTGCAATACACTGCTTCCCCCTATGCATAAATCCTGATATATTTCTTCCCGTTTCCCTGTGCCGCATATTGACAGGTACCTCAATCACTTTATACCCTTTTCTTACTGCTTCTAAAGTAATTTTAAACTCAAGGCCAAAACCGGAAGGCAACTCTATACTCTTAACAAAATCCAGGGGCATAATCCTCTGACCGCTTAATAGTGAATCAACCCTTTGAGATGTCATGACTTTAAAACATTTTACCGATAATCCTTTTACAATACCAAAACCGCCTTTTCTCGCAGGAGCGGGCAGCTTACCTATGATTATCGCCTTATCACATTGATTTAAATATTCAATAAGCTTGCATATTTCTGATGCGCTTTCACAAATGTCTGCGTCCAAAAAAGCTACGAATTTATTATTGACATGATCCAAGGCATGTCTGACAGCACTGCCCTTGCCGCTGTTATATTCTTTTTTCAGAAGTGTAATATAAGTTAATGGTTTTAACAGTTTATAAGTGGAATCTGTAGAACCGTCATCGACCACAATTATTTCTTTTATGCTTTCTATATATCTAAGACTTTCCAATGTCCGAAGAATGTAATCGGATTCATTGTATGCCGGTATGATAACCCAAATATCCATGTCTACCAGGTTAAATGAC